>Ga0116231_10009357_pt1 | contig 16595 bp, 10 predicted proteins | sample S1TSphgellanicum_2_FD_89695 | JGI IMG/M metagenome (GOLD analysis project Ga0116231, IMG submission 89695) | Host-associated microbial communities from peat moss isolated from Minnesota, USA - S1T2_Fd - Sphagnum magellanicum MG | ecosystem: Host-associated > Plants > Peat moss > Unclassified...
GCTTTCTCGTTTATGTCGGTGTGCATTTTTTCGGATTGTGGGAGAGTGTTCTGTGTGGCTTCGGGGAGGGTGCAGCGTTGAGGAATAAATATCATTTTTGTTAAATTCATTGCTTTAGTGGTTTGCTTAGGGAGTTGGGGTCTTGTGGTTTCAATCATTACTTTAAAGTTTTTGCAAGATTACCACCCATTCTTATTAGAAACTATAAGGGTTAGCGGTTTAGGTTTATTCCCATTCCAAGCCCACCTGAAGTTAACATGAAACCTTGTCCTTTTAACATGCAAGCTTGCATCCCTCCATTCAAATAATGTTTAAAGAGGGGTGCATATTGATTTCAAGATAACATTTCAAAGATTTTGCATGAACATTCTTCTTCCAATGTCATTTGAACATATTATCTAATTTTCATCACATCCAATTGAGATCATGTGCAAACCCAAGTTCAGGTGCATGGTTTTCCATTCACCCATTCATCCAGTCATTTTGTATGGCTTCAAAATATATCTTTTTTTCAACATTATGCACTTGGTTGAGCCTCCCCTATCTTATAGTTCATGGTTTAGCCCATTACATTTATGGCCAACCTATAGATTTGATGAGAATTCACCTTCTTCAATGTTCCCATGGTGCAAAATGCATTGTAGCCTATGACACCATTCAAGAATATGTTTTTGCTTCCAATGCTAAGGATGTTAGGTTTCATGTTTTGCGATAACAAGCATATGTCTTCTTATCTCCTTCCTTTCAATCTTCATGTTAGTAGGTGGATATTATGTTCAACCTTAGATGGTGTTTGCATTTTCACTAATGTAATCATTGTTAATCCCATTCGATCAAATATAATTTTGTGAATTACCATTTTTCAAAAAATGATCAAAACGATTATAGCCCAAACAAAAATCAAGTTATAACATGATTAACACTTTAAGATTTTTTTCCTTTTTGCCATATAAATATTTGGGGGATGCACCAACAAGTCAACCATAAAACCATGGGATCTGACAACCTAATTACCAATAAGGAAAGGGCAACTAATTAAAAAAGAAATAACAAAAAAATGGAAATATTTGAAGGTAAAGGCTGCTTTCTATCTACCTATCATCATGGTGCAATTATTATTTCACAATGACTATTATCTTTTGTAGACTTCGAAAAAACCCATAACCATTTGTAGATTTCTTATAATTGTTCCTTATTGTTTGTAGTGCTTACAAACCTTTTGTGGTTATTACCCACTGTCTATAATGCCTTGAGACCCTTTGTGATTATTGTTTATTGTTTATAGTGCCTATAAACCCTTTGTGGATGTTGCTTACCATTTGCAACTACATTACTTTCCTTGTAGACCTCAAATCTTAAATCTACATTTTTGTTGTTGGCCTCTAATGGTAGTTACTGTCTTGTGGTAGAAAATATTTCCTACTCCAAAAACTACCATAAAGAGTGGAAACAAATATAAAAAACAAAAAATTAATATGTGAGCAAAACAAAACTCTATGTAATATTAATATGAACATTTCTATTCTTTTTTCATATTCTAAATAGAACCAAACGCCAACAAAGAGCCATGAAAATCCATGAACCATTTTCCATTACATAAGGACAAATACAATTTTCTTTCATGTTCTTTTCCTTCTCTCACACATAAGAATGTCATACACAAGCATCTTCTTAATGCTAACAAAAACTAATGAATTTAATCATCTAATGAAATTTTTCACTCTTTCCAAGAAATAAATAAAGGACCCAAAAAACATGTTCATCACACAAAGGTTGAGTCCTCATCCTCTTATATCTCCTTATCCTAGTCTATTCCACACATCCTAGTTAAGAGAAATCCATCCATCATTTATCCACTTGGATTAATTAACTTAAATGATTTCACCCCTTAATAAATAGAAGATGATAACTAGGATATTTACCATTAATAACTAAATAATTATTAAAATGCCCTTTTCAATAAACTAGATTAGGATATATATTATTTTTAGTAATTAATATTATTTTTATTAAAAATTCTCCCATAATTAATTTTTAATTATTTTATTCCATGAAGGTGATTCATTATAGTGATGGTACTATTGTCAGAACACACTTTCCCTTTAGAATTCATTTGATATTGTTTGTCATTTGACGATAATTACCATACAATGACAATATACCGTCTCCTCCAACACCCATGGTGTTTAACTAACATAAAACAATTTTTTATCCTTAACATCAACAATTTTTTTCATCGATGTGTTAATATAACGTGGTTAGCTGGAGGCTTTAAAGGTCATCTTTTTCAATCTTATGTTCCTTTTAAAAGCAAAAGGTGTTAGTAGCTCTATAAAAAATTTGGGCAACCTTTAACTTGAATCAAATTATTGTTGCTAAGGAGGCTTCTTTTAGGCTTGGTGTTTTTTCAACTTTCTAACCCATTTCCTTGTTGGATCTGTTTCATGCAACTGACAAAAGGTTTAGAACCTAGATTATTCTTTTGCCACTTTCATCAATGCATTTGTATTTATGGGTGTTCTTTCTTTGTTGGACAATGGTCCTATTTGTTTTTATACCTTCCTTCCCCTTTTTGGATGGGTGCTTTTTCTTTTATTTATTTTGGCAAGGTTTCATCATTTCAAGTTCTTTTGGGGGTTTCAATAATCATGGGGTGGTTGGTTCTTTGAAACCCCCTGCCCCTCCTCCCCCCCCAAACTACACTTCAAAGAAAGTTTGAATATTAAATAGCCCCCAAAAAGACAATCCAAAATGGAAGGACCTACCTTTGAGCACCCAATTTTAGGGAGACAATGTTATGCTATATTGTGGGCCATCCATTGTAATGGCCAAAATTATTGTTAGAGATTTATGTAATTGATATGTGGGTTGATTCTCTTGGAATTCTAGGGTTCACCATGGCTTGTAGGAATGGCTTTAATAAGGAAAAAAATTACCTTATGATATTCCAAATACTTTTTGTTAATTGCTAATGCTTTTAATACTTGTATTAAATTCATTGGATCCACCCACACCCTTTTGTGAATTTGAAAACACTTGGAGCTGAAAGCAAATGATTGGCTGAAAGCTTAAAATACATGACAAACATACATTAAAGTTGTTGGCAGTAAATATAATACATTCAATATCCTAGAAATTGTGGCCTTTTACCTAGTATTGGTAAAGTTCAATTTGACAAGGTATTATTCCAAAAAATTCAATTTGCAAAATTGTCTCATGTTAATTCGATTATAATCAAATCAACAGTTAATTCTTAATAAAGTTTCTTGACTGCATTCAACTCACAATAGAATTGTCATTTTTTTCATGTAGATATAATACAAATACCATTTCTAAAGAACCATCCCAAAAACAATAAATATTTCATGTTTTTATCTATAGTTTATGGATATTTTAATCATGTAAATGTTCCTGTCAAGGCCCTAGTTTCAACTAAACATCATTTCTGATTATAACTTTGTAATATAATTTGTAATATAACAAGCACAACAGTTTCATGCATGTCACAAACACACAACATATGTGTCTAAACAATACAAACTTAAGAAAAAACAAATGTTTCCCTACTAGCATTACCAAATCGTGATTAAAAAAGTTTGTGATATACCTGATTGTAGGTTGTAGCAATAAAAACCAAAGAGGAGCATGAGCACCAAATAGAGGGATAAAACGTAATGTGAAGTTGATCATCTTCATAAAAAAATCCTACTATAAGTGAGACCCTAATATTATGATATATCTAAGTGTTTCATACCCATAGCAAAAACCCAACATTTATCTTTTCCAAATGAACATCATATTAACAAAATTTAATGTGCATATCTTTTTATCATCCACGTTTTTGATCTTCACAGTTGATAATTGCTGGTTCTGTGGAACAACATGGAGCACGAGTATAATTAATATCAAATTTTTAACATACTAGATTAGACCTGATATGGACTGATTCTTGGTTGGTATGAAGTCAGTATATGCCTGGTATTGAGATTGGTATAAAACTGGTACAAGGGCAGTATTACCTTGACCTGTAGTGGTGTGCAGGTGAAACTCCTGCCAGCCCTCCACCAATGAGCTTGACTTGGGGGGGGTGCCAGTTGCTTGCTTGTCAGGTCAGGTCTGATGTTGTGCTTCCAAAAAAAGAAAGAAAACCAAACAGTACAATGGTAGCTCTTTGAAAGAATGAGGTAACATGACTTGAAACTCCAAGAGGAAATCTTTACCAAGAACTCGTACAAGTTTGCAGCCCACTGCATGCTCTTAACCTCTGGAGAAAAAAGAGTTGTGGAATAGAAGCTTATGATATATGCATCTCATGCAGTATTGAGAAAAACCTAAAGGGTACCCAGATGTGTATATATAATTCTTGACCCTTGTAGACATGCTGTACAGCTAGTAATCCTGCCAGTTTCATCCTCTGTAATTAAAGACCATTCAGCTTCCACCAGAAGTATGGATTATGATAATTATTTGTATCAGTATCTTAATATCTCTCTCAGACTCTACAACAAAATCCCAAAAGATTATTTGTGGTCATTCACTCCTACTATGGTCTCTTTTGAGCTCGGCCAATGGACTGAATCAAAGAATTCAGTGGGAGCTCCTTACATGGGGGATTTTTTCTTTGTTCCACATCAGGAGACACATGGGCAACCTGCATGCACAAAGTAAGCATTAGAAATTCCGTGTGTACTAACTCTGGATGGCAGAAAGATATTGATGACTAAGAGATCAGACTGGAGAATTGCATGATGGTACTGACTAGTACAGAATATAGCTCAAAAGGTGCGAGCAGGAAGCCACTTAGAAGAAATGGAAAACTATCACCCATAAGGATTACAAGCAGACCTGAATGTCCTTAGTAAACTGGTCTGTAACTGTGTTGCAAATAAGAGCAAGAGTAGCAATGTTGGCATCCTCGTTAACACTGGTGCTTCCAAAACTTGGATTGTGAGTCTGCTGGTATAGCCTGAGTGCAACGATCATACAAAATGCTGCTCCACATCCAAATCCAACAATTTATGTAAGAAATTCAATTGACATTCAAGAATGAGAACACCACTAGGTTGAGAGACAAGTTCTTTCTTCTGACAGGGAGATAATGAAAACCTTATGAGATAATAAGAATGACATTTGCACAACTCAATCACAGTACTGCACATGGAATCATTACAAGAAATCCAGGTTGTGCCTCAAGCTTACCACCAAATAGACGAGCAGATACAGAGGACAGATTCCAGGCCATGAGACAGGTCCCAGCAATTACAGCTTTCTTGTGGGAGCATGAAGTCCACAGCATCCATGCTCGAAGGAGCAGTGCCCTTCCTGCTTCAAACATTTGTTGCCCAAATGAGAATCCCAGATACTTTCAACACATCTTTTCCAAGGGTATACACTGTACACCGAGCAACCTGAACTAAAGCTTTTGCATTGGAATTGAGGAATACTTAAACCTTGGGAAGAATACTTACCATGGTCAAAAAGCTGATTTGAGTACAGGACATAGAACTTTGGAACAATGAAGAGTGCAAGGAACCCTGCACACTACACCTCCATCAAAAAAAGGCATCTTTCTATGGAATGGCATGAAGTAGCAAACCTAGACTTATCCCCTATTAAGGTACTCACTCACTCATTTTGATCTTTTGGAACACCAGCACTTGTGATCATATGCCATAACTGCAATTAGAGATTGATATCATGAAAGCCACAAGTAGAGGGTTGATAGTCAATTTGGGGGAATGCTAGTGTTGGAATTGGAGATCCTTGGCACCACAAACTTGACATTACCCATTTAAGCTACTATACAATATACACGTGGGAATAAATGATAGCATGAATTGCAGAGCAAGATTCACAGAGATACAGAACACACCAAAGCGCAAGAAACTCCAAAGAGAAATTGCATAGCCCATTCTTGCAACCAACCACAGAACTGCTGCCACCTGCAACATAACCCACACCACACATCAATGAATATAACAGGATCACAAGAATGTTAAGCCATTCTATAGAGATGAAGCAAAAGTTTCACCACAATGGTATGGAGACATGGATGGAGACATAGATAGGTTTCACTACTTTCCATCCAACATTTGGATAAGGCAACTCTGAGAACAACTGACCTTTAAAGTAGTAGCAGGATCACCTGAAAACACCTCTCCAGATTTGTTGAAGGCCAGGTTTATCACAGGCAAGACAACACGAATGCATCGCAAAATATCTTCTTCTGTAACTTGTTGCTGCAATTCTGCAGATTGCCTTGATGAACTGCAACAGAGTTATGCTTGTAAGTCCAGTGTGCAGACTACCACAAGACGTGAGACTAAAATTCACATCATCCATTCTGTCAAAGCTCAAGGAAACATATCTCTCTGAATCTGGATTTCTGGAATTCATTACTGATTGATGATCAACAAGTCAATTAGTTGCCCTTATATCCTTTCTTAAAAGCATATTTATAGAGAAGGTGCATGTTTCTGCTGAAGAGAACCAAAATAAAGAGATGGTAAGTTCTGGAGATGCATCATACCTGGACAAAAAAGTACGATGGAAGAAGACAGCTGCTAAACGGATCATACCTACGTACGCAGTTAATGTGAGCACCCTGCATCCATTTACCAAGGTATTCCTCTAATATAGTTAGTGCAATACTGGGCTTGACTCGTCCTGCTTCCACAGCTAACAGAGCATGAAAGTGTTCTCTTAACACAATGTCATTTGACAGGCAACTTTGCTCTCTTGCCTCTGTCCATGTCAAAAGGAACACTGCATAAGCATGAAATGGCCAACCACTGGTAATGAACACCTATCCTCTCAGAAATTCAGACTAAACCTTCACATCATCCAGGCATCACAAGGCCTGCAGCTATTGACTCTTTACCCACCCGCAGCTCATATCTTTCACAAAAGAGGCTGAAAGGATGAAGAAACAACTTGCTCCAAACAAGAGTGAGGAGCGTGGGACATCTTTCCACATAATCAGATCCTCTGCACAAAACACCATTGGGCTCCATCAAGAGAGAATTCAAGTAGAAAGGCAGCAGTACACCTTCATCTATGGCCTTTGTCTGACAAGGGCTGAACAGAAATGGAGATGTGAAGATACAAGGAGATGCTTACCAATAGCATGGAGCCACAAGCCACCCTCTGATGTGCTTTCTCCTGTCATCCAATTCAACATACTTTCAGAAAACACTCAAGTTCCTGAACTCGAATCTCCAGCAAGCATGGTGACCACCCTCCCACATGTCTTATACCTTAAGGTTCAACACTGCCATCCATGCATATAGAGCTTCAGTTTGCAGCTTTCTATGATCAAATATGGCTTCTCTGTTAGGCTGGTACTTTGTCTTCCATTCTGGAAATGTATCTCACACAAAGCATGTCAATGCAAAGAACCATGGCTGCTGTCAGTTTTGATGTACTACATGGTCCTGTATTCCAGTCATGCCTTCAAAACTGCCACCACTGCAACCTACCAAGCACTCATAGAACTCAAAGCTTAAAGACTTGTATCTGGCACAAAACAACCATCAGTACTCATATTATGAATCACCTCGGGCTGGTCTTGAGCCTGCTTCAATGGGCTGAAGTGGAGGTAGAATGGGATTGGACTCAGACAACTTGCGCTTGTGCTGGCGAGGCCGACCCTTTCGCTGCACCACTACAGAAATCTCTTCTCCATTGTATAGCTCAGCTGTGCCTTCCATGGATGCATGAGGACTTCTCAGCTTTCTATGATAGGTTCTTTCGCTGGGCCTCAAACTTTTACTCATCGACTCCATAGCTTCAACTCTTGATCTCAAAGGGCTTTGTGTCATTTTACCAGAAACCTCTTCGATATGTGAGAGACTTTCATCTGCTGATTGTAACACCTCCATCATGGGACTCTTTGCAGGTTGACGAATGATTCTTACTCCCTGCCCAGGGGCACTCCCTGCCTCATTCAATTTTGTTCGAGGTGACCGTCTCACTACACTGTCACTGTGCAGTTCCCTGTTGCCAACAGATGGCCTGCTTATGCCCAACAGCTCTTCTCTCAATTCTTTATGGCTCCTGCTCTTGCTACAAGATTTTGATCGCAAGACAGGCACCACCTCCCTGTAGCCCCCCACATCATTCATCTCCACATCCACCCCATTCATCAGGCTCACCATATTCCCTTGTAACCCTCGAGCACTTTTGTACAATGGCACAGGATCATCAGCCATAGCAGCTGCAGTTGCAGCAGGAACTTTCCTTGGTGACATAAACCCCAAGCTCCGTAACAATGCTCCCCGTGGTCCCTTGTTACCTGCCCCGCTGATATTAGTGATCTCCATCATAGATACATCATCAACGGCACTAAACCCTAACAATTCCTCTCGCTCAATCTTCCCCACCAATGACACCACCTTACCATTGTCCCCCATTCCCACCACAACACTCCTCCTTTCGTTCTCCAACCCCTCCTCCACCTCCCCCCACCCCTCTCCACAAGAATCACAAAACTCTGCCCCCTTGTTCAAATACCCAAACCAAACCCTAAAAACTCGAAGACATCCAAACCTCACCTTGTTCTTCTTTGTTCTTCTTTGTTCTTCTTACGTCTCTCACTAATTGTCCTGTTTGTCTAGTCCTCTACATCGCCCTTGTGGCAAAGCTATACAGAACAGAAGCAGCAGCAACAACTATAACATTACCTTATGGTGGCAAATTGTGAAGACAGCAGCAGCAGCAGCAGGAGACACGAGCACTAGGCGTATTTAATAGAAAAAAGCAGCGCCAGCGAGTGCTGCACCGCAGCATCGTGATCGTAATCATCATCGTGGAAACCATCGTGGTAACTGAGCATTGCAGCAATTGCGCAGCTCAAATCAAGGCGCATTTCCGAAGAATGGAAAAAAGAATCAAAGCCGCAAAAACAGGCAACCATCGCGCTAGAGAGCTCTTTCCCGTTGCACACAAATAGACGCTCTCGCGCTACCCAAGCACACCACACAAGTGGCAGCAACGCTCCCCACCCCCCCCCGCGCCGCCCTTTGTTTTTCTCGAACGGGATTTGAACGTGAGAGCGCGGCAATCAGCTAGTTCTAATGAATTAGGGATATTTGTGTGAACGTGAGAACGTGTAATGGGAACTTCTTTTTTCTTGTGGGGACGTCCTGGGAACTGAGTTGGGTAGTTGTGAGAGGGTGGGACCCGGGCCCGGGCGGGGCGGGCGGGTATCTCGGATGCGGAACGGCCGGCGAGTGACGTGCGGTACCGTTTGGACGTGGAGAGGGACGTGTCAATCAATAGGGGATGTCGTTGGGCGCTAATATCGAGGTCCTGAAAACAGTCCTTATTTATTTTTTCTTTGTCTTTCTTTTCCATAATACGCGATCTTTTTCCCTTTTCTTTGTCTTTCTTTTCCCTAATACGCGATCTTTCCTCTTTTTCTTTGTCTTTCTTTTCCCTAATACGCGATCTTTTTTCCTTTTCTTTGTCTTTCTTTTCCCTAATACGCGATCTTTTTTCCTTTCCTTTGTCTTTCTTTTCCCTAATACGCGATCTTTTGTCCTTTCCTTTGTCTTTCTTTTCCCTAATAGTGATCATTTTTCTTTTTCTTTGTCTGTCTTTTCCCTAATACACTATCTCTTTTCTTTCTCTTTTTTTTTGGGGGTTGTGGCCTGGAGCTTGGTCTGACCAATGGCCATTATTTGACATAATTGGCACTTGGAAGAGATTCTGCCATCGCACTAGGAACTATGTAGGACTAAGGGCCACTTTAAATGAGGGTCTAATGTCCAGGGCCCAATCAGATAGAGCAATCCTATTGGCTAAGAGCCATAAAATTGGAGTCACGGCCTTTAGATGAGGATCCAAGACCAAAAAGTGGCAAATCGAGGTTAAACCTACATGGCACCATTTTGGAGAGAAAATATATTGGCCTAAGTTCCTTGCTTGACCTCACAATGTTTTATGTGCCCCCTCACATGAATATAATAAAAGTGTAGTTGACACTTGAAAGCTTAGGGTGATGGGCATAATCTCTCCTCAAAAACAACTCTAATGTCATACTTGTGAATTAAAAATATTTCATAATGTAAGGTGCTATCATTTTGTCATTAACAAATTTTGGTGTGTTTTTGTAAGATGTTTTTTTTTTGTTTTTGCAACATTAGAATGATCCTTAAGGTGGTCTTTAGCTTGGACCTTAATTTCACTCTCAATTTTCAATTTCATTTCCAATTGTTGGGTATTTTTAAATTCAAAATCAATATCAAATATTAAAATTGAGTATAAAATAACACCAAGTATTAAAATTTAGTACCAAATAACATTTATTATAAATTTAAATATCTTAATGAATAGTTAATAATATTTGTCATGGGCATGAAAATAATAAAAATACAAAGATTTTCAAACCAAAATAAAAATTAGGTAGGTCTAGTTCTAAATCTAAATCATGAAACAAAACAAATAAGAACAAGAATGTGAAAATTAATTAGAAATGAGCCGATTTTTAATTAAACTGAACTATGAATTAATTAAAAGTGAACTAAAAATTAATTAAAGTGAATTGAAAATGAAATAAGAGTTAATTAAAAATGGATTAAAATTTAATTAAAAGTAAATTGAGAGTTAATTAAAAATGAATTAGGACTTAATTAAAAGTGAATTAAAAATGAATTTACATTTAATTGAAAATTAACTAAAAATGAATTGAAATTAAACTAAGAGTTAAATATAAGTTCATTCCAAGTTATGAATGAACATTCAAATGAATGAACCCCATGCCATTGGCATCTGTGACAATACCATTGAAATTTTCTTGAGGAAAAATAAGGTCACGTGATAAAACTTAGAAAACCATCAATTTTTATGGAGAAATTTGACCTATTGCTTGGTAGCATTGTGTTTTTTCACAACAAAATTGGTTTCACATTCTTAATTTTTCAAGATTTTGGTCTTCAATTTCATGAACTTTGAAGATAATTCTATTTTGGGGGTAGATAAATAGTTTGAAAAGTTGTTATTTGGAACTTTTAGGTTTTGCCAATTCTATGGTTGAAATTTTTATTTTTATTTTTGTCAAGGTATGGTGGATGGCTACCATGTGAATATCTTATGCTTGTCAAAATGGGACGTTTTACACTTATCAATAACATTAACCATGCACATACAATCAACTTTGGTTCACCATGGTGGTGATTTATTTAGAATTTGTTATATATGTTGTGATTTATTTACAACAACTTTTCAATGGCACATGAAACAACATTTTGCATCACTTAAATGTCATAGTCCAACATGTTGAATCATACCACTATTCCCATAGGTAAGGAAATATTTTGCATAGAATATGTATTGATTTTGGTGGTGAGATTGGAAGACTAAAAATTATGGGAATAAAATTATTTTGTTATAATTGTGACAATCTTGAGGACTAGGGATCCTCCATTCTCGAAAACCAACACATTTGGTCATATGGTTATAATTTCATTGACAATTTGAAATCCATCTTCACCTCAGTTATATCACAATTTCCCTGAGCTCCATATTTAACCTTAAAACTTGCCACCTTGCATGTGAAGATGCTAACATCCACAAATTTGAATTGGGAATCTTCAATGGGATAAATGTATGTTCCCATGGACATGAAAACCTTATTACATGGGCATTCAACATGTATCCAAAAATATTTGTTTGGTGTATGAACTATTTATGAACCATTCAGATTTGCAAATTTTCATGCTTTTATGTGTCTACACAAAATATTTGATTGTTTATATGTTGAAAGCACTATAACACTAATTATATATTTGATTGATTTCATGAATGCATTTGCAAGTACAAAAAGGTTATAAAACATAGTAATGACATGCAAGGTGATGGAACCATTTTAACCATGGGCAAGGATATGTCAATGAAGGTTTATCATTCATAAATAACCAAAATGCACCCCTTGGCCCCCTCTTTTCATCTTCTAATTGTGATTGAAAAAGGATTAATTGTTAATTTTAACATAAAGGTTGGTTATGTGGTAGATCATTTATCACACTAAAGGTCATGAATACATGATTCAATCAAGCAAGGAAAATGCCTCAAAACCATAGGTGAAGGGAAATTTGATTTATTGTAATATTTTGAATGGAGTTCAATCCTTTTACAAGTGGTCACAAAAAAATTGTTGATTTTGGTTTTTGTAATTGTTTAGTTTAGTAATTTATAATTTAGATCATAAACAAGACATTCATGTAAGACCTTCACATATTGCCCATTAGCTTTACTAAGATTATAAATGTGGAAGACCTTTGAACATTTGTAGTTTTTAAAACATCTCGCATGACACCAATTTTTTTGCAATTAAATCAAACACTTCATTTTACACATGAAAAATCCCATACTCACAAGGATGACTATAATCAATGTTATGTCATTCCAAATGCCATTTGCAACATGTCATATGTGTCAAAAAAAAATGTAAAGCAAATGTTTATTTTATTGGTGACTGCCTCTTGCGTTCATGACCATTGTTCCTTTAGTTGTTCGTATTAAATAATATGATTTTTGAGTTGAGTTTTAGGTTGCATGACTAGAACAAGAGGGATAAAAATATTAAGTATGCAAAGTTTATGTAAAACACAATGTTTCATAAAGTTTGCAAAGATCATCATATCTTTAGTGGTCCAATTTGCATTACATTTATGGAAGTGCACTCCCATCAAATAACCATGACAATCTTCATTCTTTATTAATGAGTGATGAGTTAAACCACATGAAATATCACATGAAATATATTAAAAAATAATTTGAATGTGGATTCTATGGTTTATGTTGGGGTTAGTTGCTATGTTATGAAGCACTATTTTAATTTATTTATAGTAATTTTGTAATTTTAAAAGAAAAATCATGTGAAAGAGGGAATAATAATGGAGGGGAAGAAGGAAAAAAATCATGAAAGAAAGGAAAGAGGAAAAGAGGAGTATTTAACTTTTGTAAACTTCATAAACACATGTGTTTTGTAAAAGAACATAACAATGGATTGTCCAAATGGTCTTTTGTACACTCGCAATAGCCCTTTGGATTGTTTAATCAAGTAATAGACATTGTCATTGCATGAAAACTACCATGATAAAAACTAGATTCAAGCCTAACAATAGGTCAAAACATAAACCAAAAGATCAACACAAATTTAAGGAGACAAAGTATCATGTATGCAAAAAAACACATGTAGAGCATATTTATTCATAACAATGGGTTCATTAAATTATGATGAATGAATGCCATGTATTATCAATGAAAATGGATGTTCATGGGTGAATTTGATCCATGAAAAAGGTTGTTGATGGATGGATTTCATCTATAAATGGTGAACTAAATTACATGAATTACCACATGAAAACACTTTATTTATCTTATAATTAATTCCAAATCTTTGAATGTTGTATTATTTATGTTGGTTTGCTAAATGTCATCCATGATAGACATCAATTTATTGGAATGAATAATGATGTTCCAAAAAACATCACAACAAGTATTAACAATATACCATTGTGAAATAATATTGGATTGACCAAAAATTGTGTTATAAATGGACTTTGCATGTAATAGCTTATGTTCAAATTTTTCCAAATAACTAATTTCAAATGGAAGAAATCTATTAAGTTTTAATATAAATCCTTGACATATGGAAAGGTAAGGCCATCAAGATTATTATTCAAAGTTGAATGTTGGAAGATAATGTGAATTATAAGCCTTTAATTGTGTTGAAAAATTCACATTCAAAGCTCCAATTTTAATCCAAATATTATTTTGGGCCAAAGTCAAAAACCTTCTTGCAAGCAACAAGTCAAACAAGAATAATGTAACATTGAAGTTTATTTAATGATGGGTTGCAAATTTTGTCATGTGTTATTCATTTGCAGTGTAAATTACCTTGGTATGTGGGTAATGCAATTGTTCTTTCAAAATTTCCTCATGTAAGGTTTTCCTTTCAATAATTTATGATTAAAAGTTGGGTTCAAGTATTTCATGATCAAAAGACATCAAATTATTACCATTGCATTTATCTTTTAAATTATTGGGTTTGTTTGAACATGATAATATTTAAAAGCAATTGTTTTTCTTCAAAATTTGGAGCAAACACTATATGTGATTGTTAATAATGTTATAGGGTTTTCTTAAGGTTAAGATTCTTGACACCCTATTTGATGAAAGTTTACCTTAACATCTTTCAAAATGAATGAAGAGTTGATTTAGAATACATATTGTTGAACACATGATAGAAGTGAATTGCATTCCAATATTTTTTCGAAGAGCTATCTAATGTTGAGACTTGAATACCTTATAGGGTTTTCATTTGTATTTAGAGTTTCTTTCTATGCTATAGGGATTTGCTTTCAAGGGAAACACTATGTGTACATAATGTTGTCCCTTTTACGTTAAAGGTTTATTGATAAATATATTGTCTTTGATTATGTGAGTTCAACTAACGTGTAAGAGAGATATTAGAGAAAATTTGCTTTGCACATCACATCTAATACATGTTTCTTTTGCCTTGATGTTTCAATCAAATTGCCCTCTTTTATTCACATAATCAATGGCCTCCAAAGATTAATATTGTTTTTAATTTAACCAATCAACTTTTTCAAATTGGTCAAAATATTTACTAATTCCATGTCATTTATATACATTAACATATTAAGATGATTGTATCATCTCCAAGTAGCTTAAAATCTTGTGTTTTAAGTAAGTTAAAAAGTTTGTCAAAATTTTAGGGGCAATTTGAGCATTGGGAGATGGTTAGCTAAAGGTTTATTTGTAATGCAAGAAAAGGGTAGTCATGCCAAAATGGTGTTCTTATGTAGCTCATTTTACTTATCATCTTTCATCTTCATCTATCGCACTTGCAAGTTAGAGTTAAAGTATATTGTAGTAAATGGTTTTTTTTACCACAAAATCTTATTTAATTATGGTTACATGAATTGCCATTATAAATCCATCTTCTAGAAGAGGTCATGAATATGTTGTAGCCATGAAATTCAAACACAACTATAAATTGATTGTTGTATCATTAAAAGGGTTTAAATGAGATTCAACTAGATAAACTTGGGCCCTTCCTGCCTGTATGATATATGCACAAATGGACTTGAGTTTTGGGAATGGACTTATCATTTTACATCTAAAAATATATCTTTCATGAACATATGTTTATACTTAAATAATGTTGTTGCACTTTTTTCTTCAAATTTGTTTGTTTCACTCTCCCTTGGAATATTGATCATTTTTTGGGCATGAGTTTATGAAAGCCATCCTTAATCCAGTAGGCGTAGTTTCAAGCATACTAACATCAAATTGCTTGTATATGAGTCTTCATATGAATTGCAATGTTGAAACCTTGAATGGGCATGTAAACATCTTTCATTTGAGTAATCACTAATCACATCATAATTATCTAGAAATGTCTTTGGAATATTTGCCAACCTGATGAACAAGTCTCTAGATTCCGATGGAAATTGGACCATTTGGCAACATCATGAATGGGTCTTCTAATTTCCCATGGAAATTGTAATAGAAACTTCTTAATGGACAAACTTTTGTAATCATTCACTAATATTTTGGGCTGATCATTTATATAGTGTTTATTAACATCCATCAAGTCAAGACTTGATGATGTTAATGGGGTAGTCATGGCAATTAGTCACAATTACTCATAGTTTGATACTTTCTCAAGGACATCCATAAGGTTACTATCACAGACATAATTCTTGCCTTGTTAATTTAGGTTTTGCTTGAATGGACAAAATGATTACTTTCTCGGAGTTCTACTCCATGTCCCATGCCCTCTAGATATGGGACTGTACTTCAAATTGGATACCTACATTTTGCACAATAAATGATGGGAAAGTAAGTGGCACATGAACACCATTCATCACTTATTGTGAAGTCATAGATCATTGGGCAAAATAGAAATTCTATCAAATTTAAGCTAGCATTCATATGGTGAATGATTCATGACCACCAAAGAGATTGCAATTAATCATCTCATTGTCACATAAGACACATCACATCTCAGGTCCAAAAATCCTTGCATGAAGCTCTTGAATCATTTGATCTTTCTCCTACAGTTTCTGATCTTGCTCTTGCAACATTTGATCTTTCTCCTGTAGCTTCTGATCCTGCTCTTGCAATGTTTGATCTTTCTCCCATACCTGTTGTTGAAGGTCATCCATCATCTTTTTGAGTTATGCACATCCTGCACTCAATTATGACAAGTTTCATAGCCCATGTTGGCGTCCTCTGGAGCCATGCTAAATGGCAGTGTGGTGAAAGTTTGAACAGATACCAAATGATCTGATAATCACATACGCCCATGAGAAAAATTATATCTTTCATAAGAATAGAGAAATCTCCATTCTCACGATGAAGAAGAAAACAGCAAGGTTAACACTTCTTCAGGAAGCCACAGAAAGAACCAGTCAAGGGGAGATACAAAACAAAACACAAAAAACACACAGCAGTATGAACGAAAGTGCCAGTCTCACACCTGTTCAGGGACCATCAACAGTAGCATGTATGATAGTGACTTAACTATCACACCTTCCCCACTGACTTCATCAGCTCCCTAC
>Ga0116231_10009358_pt1 | contig 16594 bp, 17 predicted proteins | sample S1TSphgellanicum_2_FD_89695 | JGI IMG/M metagenome (GOLD analysis project Ga0116231, IMG submission 89695) | Host-associated microbial communities from peat moss isolated from Minnesota, USA - S1T2_Fd - Sphagnum magellanicum MG | ecosystem: Host-associated > Plants > Peat moss > Unclassified...
AAAGACAGAAAGGGAAAAGAACAGGGAAGGACTAAGAACAAGTGGGCTTACAGGAAGCTCCCCACTTACATGACCCAAAGCAAAATCATTCTGAAAATGCCAAAAGCGGAAATTCCAAACAGGTATTTTTCTTTAAGAAACAACCCTCTAGTTCTCTTAAGAAGAACTTTAAAAGGGTAGCCTTTTGCCTTCAGAAAGACAATGAGACTGACCATCTGGAAGACAAAAAACTTCTTACAACTACAAAGTCTCAAGATACAAAATACAAACATAAGGAACAGGAAAGTGTGCTGTATACACAACAAGCATAGCTGGATGCTACAGTCTAATGCTAAAATCTTCACTATTTTACAGCCTAAGACTATAGCATAAAAAGAACTACACAATCTTCACTTTTAGGGAGTTCGCATACCAAGTGGCAACAATGTTCACTGCAGACTACAGGGTCACCATCTTCTCTATTGCTCCATGGCTGTTGCCTTTCACTCTGCACTCAACACACATAAGACTGCATGGTGCATAAAACTTTTCTCTCTTCAAATTGTCAGCGCTGTTAAATGAGATGTTCTTACAACATGAATAAGGTGACAAAAAACATCAGGGAAATTTGTTTTGCACATGATACTTACTGGGTGAACAATAGCCTGAGAACAGCCATGTAACCGACAATCAAATACCTGCAGCCGTCATTTTTTCAATTCAGCTTCAAGTCAATTTTTCTTCATGTATTCCAGAGGTTATCAAAAACTTGTGTCCATGAACTTCACACAACTTGTGCTCACACACACACAGGGCCTGTGAGGCTATGAAAACATTAAGAACAATAAATAACTCAGAAGATGCTAGAATTTGTACCAAACAGCGGCGACAGAAGAGATTATCAAAAGAGTCCATTGCTGCAACAAGATCTTTTGGTTGAGTTTGGTCATCTTCCAGAGCAGCTGGCAGTACAACACCAACTTGTGATTTGTGGTGATTGTCAACATCAGCTTCAACAGTTAATTCTTTAAATGGAGCCTCTTTTGCAGCTTCTCTAACAGATTCTTTAGCAGCTTCCCTTGCCTCTTTGGCAGCAGCCCGTGCAAGATCTTTCGTTGAGGTCTTTCGCCTGCCAGGGGACAAAGACTTCACAACATTGCTAGTATCTGGAACCTTCATCTCTTGAACCCTGCTGTCGACCTTCTTGTCAGCTTCTCTCAACAGAACTTCATATCTGGCCTGTACTGGAAAACCCATACTTTTAACATAGTTTTGAAGTAATCCACAACAAAAATCACAGATTATACTGTGCAATTCCCAAATACTGCAGCCAATCCCCAAGGTTACCATACTTGTCATGGAACCTATACAGTAAGCATACCCAAGGAAATGGATTCCTAAGAAGAAAAAACTCAGGCACAGGGAGAAATATGTATGGCACTAAGAAAGACCCTTGGATATTAGAAACATGGTGCAAAGTTGTTTCCTCAAACTTGAGCCTGGTGGGATAAGTCAAGAAATCACTTGTTCTGTGTGTTATCAGTGGGGAATTGAGCTGCATAATGGTATGTGTGTATCTAGGAACCATTCATTGTTTAATGATGTAAATAAATATCAAATGGAAACAGTGCCTTAACCTGCAAATAAGCTCTTAAATTCTTTTGCAACCTTTGTGAGCTTTTCCAGCAGTAAAGAATATGAGCACAGAGGAAGAAAATCAAGCACCTCAACGTCCTCCGGTTTGATGTCAATTAAATCAGCAAGTTTTGCTAAAAGTATGGGACTCAATCCAAGCTCCTGGATCATCATCCTGTAAATCAAATGTGAAACATTGCACAGGCTGGGTTGTCATTGGCAGCATAAGGAGGACATTTGAAAAAACCACCCAGCTACCAAGACACTTATCTGAATCATTAGCATTTGAAATGGCTGTCATACTGAAAGATACCAAATGATGCTGTCCTCGCCCTTTGTGAAATCATGTTTAACATGTTCTTTGTCATCATCATCCCCAGCATCTTCCTCTTCACTATCACTCGCAATCAGAGTTTCATTTCCATCACTGTCGTAGTAAATTCGGCGGCGACCCACCACTGACTGATCTTCTGTCATGCGCTGATTCCTGAGAATCTGAAGTTAGTGTCACTGCATTTGGAGTTGGAAGTGGAACACAAGAACAGAAAAGGAACATAATGTGCAAGAACATACTTGTCTTCATGTAGCAAAGCACAACCCTACCTGTCAAGGTAAATCCAGGTCGTGTATGGAGGCACATTCTCAACTTTTGGAAGTTTCACAGGCCGAACAGCAGTTTTACCAGCAAGACAGCTCCCAAAGATAATAGGCACGAGCTTCTCTACATTGGATTCATCTGGGCCTGATTTTCCATCTTTGTCCCCAGACTCATCAGTGTTGCTCAAACCCAGCACTCGCTCATTGTGCAAACACAGGGATTCAAGACCTTCTGGTTCTTGCCCTTTAGAGCACTCTTTGGCACGGTTGTTGAGTTTCACAAGCTCCTCAGTGTACCTCTTCAACTGCTCTCTGTTGCTCTCAACCCTCATCTGCAACCCTTCCATTTACTGTCAGCTCTCTCTTACTCCCCAAATGACCTTCCAATTGAAAAATTGGAGCAAAAGTAAGAGACAAGCACTCACATGCAACCCTACCTTGACATGCACCTGCCTATCTGCTTGCACTTGTTTTTTCAGCTTCTCAAGAGTGCTTGCAACTTTCACATCCATGTTCTCCAACCCCTCCATGTTCCCACCTGCCTGATACAATCCACAAAGGAAAGCAAGAAAAGCCCTCATGAGTACAAAAGAAACACAAAAACTAGGGTTTGATACCAATGTCCACAACAGCAAGACTATCATGCAGTTGTCATTCTCCAAACAAAAAACCTCAACTTCTTTCTGATTACAATATGCTTCAAATGTCATGTAGAGAAGAAATGAAAACCTCTGCATGATTAACAAGAAGCAGAATTTTGTCACCTGCACACAAGAGTGATCAATGGCTTCTCTCCACTCTCTCAAGTGTACACAATGCACACATTTAACCAATGTACCCTCCTCCACTTATCCCTGATGAGAAGCAGTTCACCACATTCCACCATTTTGAATGGCTGATTGATGTCAATTGCCCGGCCAGAAGCAAAAGATGTATAGATGTATTCAACTCAGTATGTACATCTTTCACTTCACAAATTTTGCATACATGTGTACGATACATACTAAGTTGAAAATGATGATACATAACAACTAGTGCATCAAGTGGGCTGTGAACTTTGAACTCACAATCTCTTTTTTGCAATGTGATCATGCACCATAGCCACTACTAGGATCATAACTCGATACTCCCAGGAGAGTCACGATACTTCATGCAACAAGCTTTTAGAGTTTTTAAACGCAAAACATCATAAAAAACGAAGAAAAAAAGGAATCACAGAAGAATTGCCAGAAACATCACCAAAATAAAAAGAATCATAAAAGCATTGCCAGAAAATATCGCCAGTTTATTTATTTATTTATTTATTTCAAATCACTGAAAGCATTGTCAGAAACATTACCAAACAAAGACAAGAAGCACCGAAATCATTATCAAAAACATTACCAAAGAAGAAGAAGAAGAAGAAGAAGAAGAAGAAGTGGAAGCATTGCCAGAAACATCACCAAGTTTCTTGATATGCAGAAATACAAATGTTGCATAGTAAAACAAAAAACCTTCTCGGCCATTCCTTGCTTCCTTCCCTCATGAACTAAAAAGGAGGGAAAAAAACAAAAACAAGAGAGGACTTGGAAGACAAAGCAGAATATTGAAGGATTGGTTTTTACCTGTCTGGAAGGAGGAGCTTCCCCTGAGCTCAACGCCGCTGCGTCGGTGGTGAAAGCAGCGGACGACGCCATCGCCATGGCCGCCTCGCCGGGCAGGCCACGCTGCTGAAGCCCAAGCATTAGAGCGAAGGAAAAGACTGAATGAATGAATACAGCCTAGTGCTCGGGCCTCCTGGCTCCCTTCCCTTGCAACTGGTCGTGGGTTCGAATCACGCTAGCTACAGGACCAGAATGTTGGGTCGGTAAGAACCGGCGATTCCAATTCCAATAACCTGAAGAGGAACCTACCCTCAAATTTGGAACCACTTTAGTATTGGAATGGTTGGAGCAAATGGATTGTAGAATCGGGTGGGGGGAACCAAATGTCAATTCCAATCTCATATTTCAAAAACCTAGAATTGAACAATGTGTTTCGAAATGAGTTTCACTCCGAAACCAAATTGGAATTTTTTTCAATTTTTAGTCATGGTTCTTCTTTAGGGTTTAGGATGCACCATTGATGCTCACCATCTCTTTTTCTTCTATCCTTCGTATTTCTCTTTGCATGTTAGATGTTGCATTTTCTCTCCTTCAAACTTTTGCAAGTGGATCCTTGTGTACATCTTTTGTCCTCTCCATCCTTTGAACCATGACAAGTTTATTATAATAGCTCTTGTCATTCTTTCTTCACTTCACATATTGTGTACTCTTTTTCTCTTTAGAGTGACGTGCTCCCAAGTCCTTAATTAGCCCCAAGTTGGGGCTAAGTCACTGAAGTTGCGAAAATGTGGGGGATTCGAGGCATGTTCCCAACTTTCAGCACTAAAGGGGGGTAAGAGGGGGCGTGCTGGAAATTCCGAGATTAGACTAAGAAGAGGGACAAGCTATTTAGTTACTCGGTCCTACATCCAAAACCAACCAACAAGTTGGTTAGTACTCATTCGGAACACTCCTGGTGTTGAGACAAGCCACGGACAATTTTGGACTCACTTGATTCACCACGGCCCAAATTCAGAGGAAGCCACCACCTTTCCCCATATAGTATTTTCTATGTATCATTGCCACACTTGCATCTGAATGGCACTTTTTCCCGAGACTCCCAAAGTGGAGTCCCAAAATTGTCCCGGTTTAAACTCTCGGGACTTTGGGCGTTCATAACTTTTTGCCTCAACCTACGATTGGGACGAGGTCTGAAGCAAACTTGTAGCTCTCCTTGAGAGCTTTCCAATAGTGTGTCACACTCCACCTACACACACCGGGATCAGGTCGATTACCGACTTTTAGTGGTCAGGAATCAAATTGTCTATTTGATTATCGGCCCTTCTTTCGACCATAACTTGTGTTGCAGATGTCCAAATGGCTCATGCGAGGCCATTTTGAACATCTACACTTCAAGACCTTTCCAACGGTATAAAGAACGCCTTGATGCAAGGTGTTTTGGCCCCTGTAATCGCATTTTGAGTTTTAGAGAGTCCCGAAGGACTCCCAAGTCCCATTTTCGGGAATGTGAGTTACGACCTCACACTTCCCTCAAAATGGGGTTGCGACATAGAAAGTGTCATCACAATTCCTATCCCTCTTTTAGAAGTAAGTTCTTAAGGTTTCTCCCCTTTTAGTTTATAATTGTGTGACCTTAAAACATTATTCAACATTATCAAAACATTTTTCCATTCATTGTCATGCATTCATCAATGTAGTTCTTTTGTTCTCTTCTTTTCCCACAAGTTGATGTTTCTTTATTCTTTTGTTGTTTTTTCCTTTATTTCAACTTGTTACATATTAAGTTCATAGGTTCTCTCCTTTGAGTTGCAAATCCTCACAACTCTTTTCCTTCTCATTATTGAAGGTGTTTTTTAAAAAAATTTGTGATGTTTTTATTTATAAAATTATTATTTTTTGGAATTAACCTATAAGTGCTCCCTTTTTTATTTTATTTTTTACCCATTAATAAATATTTTTTATTACATGATAAATGTCATTGACTTTCCAAGATTAACTACTACAATGGTTGTGGTTTTTGTAATATCCAAAATAGTTTTTTTTTTTGACTTTGTAAGTATATCACAATTTATTAGAATGATATTGTGGAATTCCCTTGTTGCAAAGGAGTTGAAAACAATAAATAGTCTTTCAACATTGTCATTAATTATTTTTGTTCTATAAGTTTGTGAATGAAAAGTTAAGAAAAACGAAAATGCTCACCCAATGCAAATTGCATTACATTCATAAATTTGTTCCTTCAAAATGTATACAAGTCTATCATTTGCCCATAATAGATCAAAATGGCCTCTGCTTATCATGCATTGACCAAATTATCAATGATCATGATTTCTTATTAACATATCTATGTTAATCCATCACATGTTTAATTTGAGGTTTGGCCATAGGTAGATTAAAACTCTCAATGTTTTCTAGGTCATATTGAACTTTTAACCCCATTTTCGATTTTCAACACAACCCAATTAACACCATGATATTCATTCCAATAGATGTCTCGAAATCACATTAACCATGTAGGTCAACAAAATTAGGATTATTTAAACCTCCCCATTCAACATAATCAAAGTTAAAGCCACCTAGTTTAAAGTTCAACCTTCATCGACACCATTTCACTCAAGATGTAACAACTTGTAACTAATGCATTTTTGACATAATATGCAAGTTTTTCTTTCTAAGGATACCCAAAAATAAGTTTCTTCATTCCTTGCACCACATTAACCCAAAAACACTAAATTTTTTAAAACCAACTCACCTTTCAATACACCATCACAAAATTGGCATAAACCCCAAAACCTTCGACAGCACACTATGAGTTCTGATTTCCTCACTTCTAGGCATCAACCTTTTATATGCCTAATAGAAATTACAAGTGTTATACAACTTTAATTGTTACTAAGTGTGATGGAAAATGAATCCAACAACCTTCAAGACAATCGAAGATTCCAACATCTTATAACATGACTAATTTTACTTATGAATATATTTTTGGCATGCCATGTCTTTGATATACTTAACTTTCCAATCTCCAAGTTTCATTGTTTTCCCCCAAATTTCAAATTTTAACAACTTTTTCTTATCCACTAAGCTCCACAATGCTCCAATTCCAACCTCCCTTGCATACACCACAAGAGCTTGCCAAACACCAAAAAATAAATGTCATCAAACATCTATACTCAAAGACCCATCCTCTAACAAGGTTTCAAACATCAAGTCCAAAATAAAAACTCCAACCACCACACATTCATTCCACTATCCATTTTCAACTACCCAAAGACTCCCAAAATCAACATACTCTTATCATACACATACAATAAACAAAATAATAAATTGTCAAACATTAGTCAAACACATGATCTCTAGATGTTTCTAAAATCCTTTCCTCTTATTCCATAGCCGAAACTAAAAGTTGATGTGACCTCCACACACCCTAATTCAAGCCCTCATTAAATAATGGTTATTCATTAGACTTGAAAAACATTATTCTAAAGCAATTTCTTTTCTCCATCTCATGAGTTTATTCATTTCTATAGTCTTTTGTAATGTAATGAATTTACCATTTAGGAGTTTTTTTTTTCAATTTTCATGCCACATATAAAAGGGACATATGTCTAGATTTAAAAACATTAGCATTTATTAAATGATTGCATTGCAAAAAGAGCTTACAATTATGGGGAACTCACAAAATCCAAAGTAAATTTCATGTCTTTTCTTATTTGTCTAATTTTAGTTGTATGCATATAAACTAACAACATCTAAAGTTATATTCAAAGCTTACATAAAAAGAAAACTTAGTTTATTTTTATGATAGTACAATTCATTATCAAGTGATATGTGATTCTTTTGTTGGGGTTACTATTAAGCAAAATGTATTTTTCCACAATTGTTAAATTATAAAAACATTTTTGCAACACTCTACCCATATGTTGGGTACCAATATAGAATTTCCCACATTCTTCATTGTTTTATGTATGTGTGTTCACCATTACATTCAAAATGGTTTGAACCATTAAATACATATAGTTTAAAAGTTGTTTGCATTTATTTCATGATGTCAAAACTTTATAAAAATTTGATTTTGTGGATAATTAATACAAATTTTTTTTTTTTTTTTTTTGGTAATTTGCAGTTCGATTGAACTTCAAAGTTCATGTGTTATAAAATGTCATGAATTTGAAACATATGTCTAAATTAGTCCAAATTAATTGAAACCTAACCCAAAGGTTACCCAAAACATATCCAAATTTATTTGTTAACTAATAACCAACTAATGATTCAAAATTTTAAAAAAATAATTATAACCACCCAACATTTAAGAACCCACACCCAAATAAGGTCCATCTTTTTTGGGGTGAAATACCCCCTCTACCCCCAATGAAACATTGCATGCGTTAAAGTGCACTGCCCAAAACCAAAGTTCATGTTGGAAATGCTAAAACCACCCTTTGGCAGAAAAGGTGTACACTCTCTTCCTCAATATGTTGTTCCCATCCTTCCTCGAGGAAGGTTTTTTCACTTGGGTGGGCAAAAAACAATTTGAAAACTAAACATTGGGTTTGTCTCTTCAGATTCTCTCTATCAGTTCTCCTGGAAGTACCTTTCTTGTTTGCAATGCAATACCATGCCTGTGACTCTTCCTCTGCTGACTCCTACACTTGTGTTGCAAAGAGGGGGTTTTTAACTGTATTGAGAGACTGAAATTGTGGGATGGTGATGAGCAGAGCTCAGCAGTGTCGGTTTGCAACCGAGTATGCCAATGGATACGTGACTTGGAAAGTGAAATCTTTCTGTTGGGTGTGACCCCTTTCAACTGGTAGCCGATCAATACATGCTAGATAGAGGGCATTGCAGATCCTATTCAATGTGATGGGCACCAAAACTAAGGAAACTGTGGGTAGGAGTGTAGATGATGCAGAAGGGTATTCCATTGATTGGAGGGATATTGTGGATCTCAAGTATTGTCTACAATTGGGTTCAGGAAAACCTCTTATGGACACAGAGAAAACCAGCTCTTGCAAAGCTACATGTTAAGGATGAAGTTTGACCCAAAAGGATGATGATGCCTACCTTTGAAGGCTGAACATGTGAAGAATGATAATGTGCAGAATCCAGACTGGTGATGAAGGGTCGCAAAGGACAGTTTTTTGGACGACTCAAGACATTCTGCTCTTGAGGACAGTTTGTCTTAACTTTTTTAGCAATTGACATCATCAACTTGGTGTTGCAAAGTGCAAAGTGCCTGCTGCTGATAATCTCAACAGATGTGTTCTTTCAAAAGCTGGTGTGTCAGCTCTCTAGTGCTTAGGATGATAAGACTGCAACTTCTGCTTCATGACAAGCCTCAAAGACTCAGGTCCAAATCCTTCATGCTTTTACTTTATCTTTGAACCCAATAATGATATGTTCGAAAAGAGAGTAAGAATTTCAATGTGGGTCATGGACTTGAACATTCCAATTGAGGGGGAAAGAAATTTGAACTGTGAAGTACTTTTGTGATTTTGAATCAGATTGGTAATTTGGTAGCCTAGAGATAAGGGGGATTGTGTTCTACAATTCACTGTACTAAATTGCTTTGGCTGGCATGAACTATTATTTCTGTCATAGTACTCTCGGGTACCACAGCATTCTTGAGTGCAGTACTTGAAATCTTGCACAGAAAAGAGCAAAACTCTTTCAAACACTCAAAGCAGTACACCAATAACTAACCCCTGTGAGTCGATGTTGCATATTGTGGAGAGCTAGTGCTTGGAACCAGTGTTGGGTTTGGTGTCCACTTTTGTTTTGTTGAATGCTCCCAAACTTTGGGGTCTTTGGTTGCACTTTTGGTACTGGCAAAAAGCCCTCAACAAGGCAATGTGCATTGTGATCGTTTTGCAATTTTTGGACCAATGAATTATTTTTTAATATTGAGTTTAGAGTGTCATTGAAAATTAAATTTAAAGGTATAAAATAAATTTCTCAACAAATCATTGCCTCTTTATCATATTGGCCCTTCTGATTGCCCCTATAACAACTCAAAGCTTAACACTCAGTGGCCAATGACTCTTAACTGCACAATTGAACCAAAAATGTTTTAACAATTGAATTGTTTTAGAGGTTTGAAGACAATTTCTTCAAAGTTAAATCCCTTAGAACCTCGGAGATGATTGGTTGGCACAAGCTTCCACTAGTACAATTCATATTGAAACTGATTATGAACTTGGTCCCAGGTTGGTATTACCACAAGTCTCTATCTACCAGCTTGGTATTGCCTCAAGACATGCCAGGCTTCCTTTGATACCAAATGCATAGATTGGGACTATGTACCACGAGAAGGCCTAAACTCCACATCAACACTACTTGAAGGATAGGTACTAGAATCCAAACACTGTACAATTATTGTTGTGAATTGTGCAGAGGCAAGTGTTTGAAACAACAGACCAGAATCCCAACATTAAAGTACCCGAGTATGGTTTGTTTGTGCTGAAGGAAACAATACAGACCAGAACTGACCACCAAGTGCACATATCATGTACACTTACTCTACAGTAATCATGGCCCATTATGATGGGTCACACCGCATTTCATTAATGAATCTCATGGACAGCAAAGAAGCTCCAATTTGACAATTTCTCAAATTAATAATCTCCACAAAGATAATCAAACTTATGGATAAAGCCAACAAGCAACTAAACCCTAAAATCCTAAACCCTAAACATGTAGATTAGGAATTTTCAATAGACTGCTGGCTGTTTAGGGGATGGCTAGTTCATTATGTATTTGCACTTTCCGAGCATTATATTCTGAGCTCATTCTCATTGATGAACAAGTGATATTTTGGTTGTGTTCCGAATTCCTCCTTTATTATCCATTTACTTACTTTGATAGCAAGTTGGGAGAACATAACTTATACAATTTGTAGGTATTCGTTAAAATTAACAATGTGGAGTTAACTATAATCAACTAATGGCTCTTTCCATCATGTCTTCCAGGCAAATGTGGCGAAAATAATACATTCTTTAAGCAAAGTGGAGTTTGATTTCTTGCAAAATGTAACAATTGCCTTTCAAACACATCTAAAGGTTCACCTAAGTGAGATATGCAATCCATATTAGCTTTTATTCCTATATATTATAAGATAACAAGACTTCTAGGTTCTTCCACATTATACCTTGGTGGCCGCTTTTGTACATCATCAGCAAATGTTATTGTAAAAGGCTCTTCTTCAATGCCTATGTTGATCAACTCTATAGATGTTCCATGTCCACCCCAATCTTGAGTTTCATTTAGACCTTTATCAAAATATTTTAAATTCTTTTCATATGATGTGATGATGTTGTCTTCTGCAATTTATAGTTCATTAAGTTTAGTCTTGCCATCCATAGCCTTTGGATTAAAATTAAGCCAACTCCTCGTAACCTTGAACCCATTCTTGATGTTTCTTTTGGACAAAGCTACATCTAATGCCTTATATACCCAATTTATAAGAGCAATCTTGTTTTGCTCCTTGTAATTATTGTTAACCATGCTATTATTTCTTTATTTTTTGAAAGTTTTCTACAAGGGCCTGAAACAACTCACATCTAAAGGTTGCAAAACATGGGAGGTGTGTGAAAGTAATGTAATCATATCTAACCCAAATTGTTGAATTTGTTTTATTGCTTGTAGGCTGACATGTGAACCATGCCCATTTAGAATTAATAGATGATGGTTACTTGGAGAGCTTCCACCTAGAATTGACCTTTTGAAAAATGACAAAAATTCCTTAAACAAAAAACTTGTCATCCATGCTTTGGTTTGGACTGCCATACATATTCCAAATTTGTAATGTTTAATGCAATCATCTTTGATTCTTTCACCTTGAAATATGTAAAATCTTAATATCAATCCCTCTATTGCATTCATTGCACAATTGATGGTTAGCCATTCTTTGGATTTTGGGATGGTGTTATATACTTGATGAGAACCTTTTTTTGTTAGAACTCTAGCTCTTGATTGCCTCCCTACTTGAATTTCAATTTCATCAAAGTTCCAAATGTGATTTGGACTATAATAATGTTGAGTGTACAAGGATGTTGGGTTTTGGTAAAACAAGTTGCAAGAATTGGTGGTGAAGCCTTGGGCTCTATTGATCTCCAATCCTTTTGTAAGACAGATGCTCAATTCTAGATGCTTGTGCTTAAACAGATACCACCAAGAATCCCTGTGCACCTCATTTAGAAATAGGGTGGGTCTAGTTTGAATAACTTTTGCCACCTTCCATTTGAATTGTTGGAGTGTTATGGACAACCCACATTCCTACATACTCAAAACCCATGCAACAACAACTTCATCTTCTTCTTCTATTAGTACATCCATTGGTCCAATTATCCTACTTGTAGTCTTTCCATTTAGGTGGTGAGAAAGTGAAATTACAGGTATTCCCCAAAACTTGTTGGCCCCTAGTAAAGAAGTAATGCCACATTCAATTACATCCATGACTATCTCTAATGATTCATTTGACCAGTGGCTTCTTGGATTTATAGCAAGCACCCTACTTGTTTTTGTTGGCCTTTGTGTTGTCATGTTTGATCTAACTTCTTGAAAGACATTTTCCTTGTTCACTACCTATTGGTCCACCACTACACTTTGTCTCTTACAAAGGACATTGAGCATCATGATGTTTTTGGTTTTCCTGGACCCAACCTCCAAAAGTTTGGTGGCACGTGTTTAGGCTCCATAAGTGGTATTCCCTTATCTTTTCTATGTTAAAACCAAGAAACAAGAAGTGTGTTAGGTTAGGGAATTTGTTCAATTCATGTTCATATGTGAAAACACTTGCGTTGATGAAATCAAAGATGTTTGCAAAACTAGTCCAACCTAAATCTTCATTTGTTGTTGTTTTGCAAGTTGTTGGACTATATCTAATTGTATATTGTGTTTCAACTTTAGGAAATTTATGTTGTTGCATTGTTGTTACAATCTTTACTATTAGAGGGACAACAAATTTAGCTATCCAACAAAAATCCATAAACTTGTTAAAACTTTCCTCGTAAATTTTGTCAATACATGCAATTTTGTTCTCATCTTGGTGATTCTCTATCTTAGGTAGCCCTATGTTCTCTTCTTTCACTTTCATATGCAAGATTGGGTATTTTTTAAATTTGTTTTGTAACTCTCTCATTTCCTCCTTCCTTTTGTTAAGCAAATCTATGCTCTCCTCTTTCACTTTACTAAGTAACCCATCTTTGACTAATATGTTTTCATTAGGAACTTTTGATCTAAGCACTATTGCATTAGGGCATAGTAATTCTAATAATGCTCAGAGTTCATCCTCCACATGGTTTGGTAGTCTAGACATGTTGATTTGTAATTGAGCTAGGTTAAGTTGATGTCTTATGATTGATTCTAATTGTGTTGTGTTGTTTTGGCGAGAAAGAAAATTGAATAGTTTCTTAGATCTTTAAATTGTTCACAAACTTTGCAATTTAATGTGATCATTTTAATTTGTTGTTAGAATCCTTAACTATGTTGTACCCCTTTCAATGTTAAAGTTATGTACTCATCACCAAACACTAAAAAACACATAATGAAAATATTTATTTGTAGATTTGCCCTAAATCACACCTTACACCAAACACCTTAAGCTCCAAGCACAATCACATTTTGTACATTTGCACAAATGTGTGTATATTTTGTGGTTTTATTGAACCAATGGCCAAACATTACCTTCACATATAGAACATTAATGGTTAATGGTTTTAAATTTTTTTAATATAGTTCTTACTTGAACGCTTTAGTTTGAATTTTAGGTTATGTTTAGGTTTTGGTTTCACTTTTAGGCTTAAGGTTTTATTAACTTTTGAAAGTTGTTCCATTTCAATTTGTGATGTTGGGTTTTTTTGTGCTATTTTTTTTTTGTTTTGAATTTGAAGGTTCAAAGTTCATATAAACGAATGATACAAACGTGAAAATAATAGTTTACAAGAGTATATATATACTTTCTAATTTCTTACAAAATACTACTTTTTGGACCAATATTTGGCAAAAGAAACTATTTTATTATTACATAGAAAATGTCTTTCAAAATTGAAGACAAGTAATAAGGACCATAACTAAAGGTTTTCTTCAAAAGCAAGAATGAGCAACATTGATTGAAACAAAATCAATGATGGCAAAATTAATTATTTTTCATAAAAAGATTAGAAATGGCAGTCATGCCCATGAAATTTAGCCAAAATTTGCTATAAACAATAGATGAAAGGGGAAAGCAAACTGATACATCCCTTTATATTGTTGGTCACTTAGTATGTTCCGATTGAAAACCAAACATAATCAGACGATATCAAAATGTGCCCAAGATTGAGCAGAACACCATTTGGTGAAACGAGGTGATTGTCAACCTTTTTACACCATATCCATGTGTTATATTAACTATGCTTCCAATTTTGAACAAAGTTTGAACTTGGAACTTTGACTTGTTTTGGAGATAATCTTCTATTTAGGTGCCCTACTAAAATCTTGAGAATCATGCCCAATCCTTTAGACATTGTTAGTCTGCATTTGTTAAATTGGTCTTTACTTGGAATAATTCAAGATAGAAAAGTTTGTGCAATACTCTTTCGATACATGTTCATGTCCAACTCTTGATATATTCCATCTTGTTTTATGGAGACAATGTAGATTGGTTTTTGAAGCAAACAAATACCAAATAGCCCATTGAATCTTTCTCATTCTATTAAGCCAAAACATATGAAGCTTACTTGGTCGCATACAATCCTGAATTTTTTTTGCAAGGTCAATCCAGGTTCTTTTCTAAGGCTTCACATTGTTTCGCAAAACCATTTACACATATTCTATTCATTTGTAGTATATTTTAGATTTAGATTAGTAATTATATGACATCCAAATTTTAAATGTGAAAATGATGCCCTTGCCATCAAGACTTTTGCATTTTGTGAAGTAGAGAATGATGCATTGTATTTGGTAACCCCCTATGTTGAATTCTAAATGGGCTTTCAATCCTCAATTGTAGAGACATAATTAGTGCCAAAGAGAAATGTAATTAATATGGGCAAAGAGTTGAGAAAATAACATTGGTTTTACCCCTTATATACAATGATCTTATGCAAGACCCACAAATACAAGGAACCTATTGAGAAGGAGGAGACACTCCACAAGTCAAGACCAAATCGCACATTTCCTAATTTTAGTTTTCCATCATACCTGACATTAAACCTTCAATGAAGCCTCTTCATTGAAAGTTTCATGATTTTTATTTGATTCATTATTTAGATCATGAGGAAAATCTACATCAATGCAACCTCACCATATTTGTATTCAAAGAAAGAAAACAAAAGTTCCAAAGTTTAATGGTTCAAATTAATATGATACTACAGTACCTTAGCAGCTTCCACACTAACTACACTATTGGTGAGAGTGTACAAATTTGAAAAGGATGGGATGGGTGTTATTATGGATGCCAACCTTAACCTAAGATTGTGTACGAATTGCGTAACAATAATATCCAAGTCAAATCCATGTTTAGGTTTTCTTTCTCACCAAAGTGCTCAACATCAAAAATCACTTATAGGTTAAGCATAACTGACAGATTAGTGGATGATGCATGTCCACCGACTTCTGTCGATATCTTGACAGATCAACTGTTGTGTGAAACTAAAAGGATACAGAGGTTTAGGCACCTTTGAGCATTTCAAGCATTGTGCTCTGTCAATTGAGCTTGTATGGGCGGAGGCTGAGCTTTGCATGGAAGGTCTATAGCCTAAAGAAAGTGCTCAAGTGTCCAGGCAATTCTTTTGTTGACATAGATAATAGCAAGTGGGTTGTGAAGGTCCAGGGCATTGAATGCGAACCGAAAACAAAGCCTGTTGGTACGACATGTGGGCTGCCACTGTACCATTCACAAAACTGATGAGAGAGCATTTCCACTTGTGAATTCCTGCAAGAGGCTTTTGTGAAGGACGGAAAATTGTTATTGCTAACAAGTATTCAGCAGTGTGATACATCAAATACTGGAAGTTCAATACCTTTGTTCCACTGAACAACCTGAATCCCAAGAGTCCTGTAAAAGTTGCTTTTCTACTGTAGCTTTACAACAACCACAACCCTATTTAGATAAACTAAATCTGCTTCAGAGACGGAATGTTGGCTTATGATTGATGAGCCCAACCCAACTTAGCAAAAAAACCTCAATCTGCTTTGAATACCTGTTGGTGAACACAAAAACATAATTTGCCAAAACCAAATGTAGATCTGGATTTTGTATCCAAGTACATACCCGTGAATCAACTTTCTATTTGAGGAGTTTATGGACTATTTCTAGAGAGAATCTATCACAAGATGTACATAGCTTAATTGACACATATCTCTTTGGAGAGCCAAATTTGGAGCAAATGTCCAGGTCTTTCTTACACAAGGTTTCTTCAAGAGAATTCAGGGACGGTATTATGAAATATTATAAACTGGTGGGAGTTTTCTGCATTTGACAGGTGGGGATTGCCTGTTTAGATGCAGCAGATTGGAAGCAGTTTCAGAGTCAATGCTAGAATCTAACAACTGCATCCCTTGGAGTTCAGCCAACTTAATTCAGACATACCCTTGTGTAAGAAAAATACATTCATTCAAGCTGTCTTCCGTCCAGGTCCTCTCCTAATAAAAATCCCCTGTTCAGTATCTAAGGTGACCAAGGTTTCCTTGATCTGGTCCCATGTAGGCCGTTGGCAAGGATCGTGGTGCCAACACTTGAGCAATAGTTGGGTCATCCCAGGGCTCAAGTAGTCAGGCAGCTTTGGTCTTCGGCCTGACAATACCGCATCGTAGTCTGT
>Ga0116231_10009359_pt1 | contig 16594 bp, 5 predicted proteins | sample S1TSphgellanicum_2_FD_89695 | JGI IMG/M metagenome (GOLD analysis project Ga0116231, IMG submission 89695) | Host-associated microbial communities from peat moss isolated from Minnesota, USA - S1T2_Fd - Sphagnum magellanicum MG | ecosystem: Host-associated > Plants > Peat moss > Unclassified...
ACTACTTACAAAAGCTCTTCTTATTATTATTATTATTTCCATTTCTGAAATGCACTCATTTCATTTCATAAATGCACCGTCCCCCCCCCCCCTTTTTCCCTCAACCCTCCCTACTCACCCTATAACCTTTCCACACAACTCCACCACAAAATTCACATTCACACATTTACCATCTAACAACTGGCTAGCTCAAAATTCATGTCTAGACACTTTTTTTTCCCCCAACTAGGCTAGATCACAATCATTGTATTTTTGGCTAAACCAAGTGGCAACCATCATCCATACAGATAGATGGTTTAGCCAAAATTTTGGCTCTATAAAACAACAAAACCAATTTTTTATTATAAAACATACTAGATTTTTTTTTTTGGGGCTAACTACTGGATATATTTATTGAATCAGGAATTTTTTTAAATTTTTTTTCGAAACATCGGTTACTAAAAGTCCCTAAAACTCTTCTTTTCTGCCATTTTGATAAAGGAAAAAAAAAATCACCCAATTAAAACACTGAGATTTAGAAATCACATCTAGAATCTAGATCAGAAAATTTTTGGCATCTAGAGAGTATTTTCCCATCTAGATCAAGAATTTTGGTCCAGAAATTTGCCATGTCGATCTATATATTAAAATAATGGTGTTTGTTTTGGTTGTGACCACACTTTACACCTCCTAAATCATGGGGCCCTTAGTTGTGATTTTGGAACCATCAGAAAGCCCTTGACAAAAAGTCATTGTGCCCGTTTGTTTGTTTGTTCGTTCGTTCATCATTTCACAAATTGTTTTGGACCAACAGAGCAAATTGTTATTCAATTTAGAATAATTTTTACTGTTGAAATTTTATTTTTTAAAAATATAAATGATTTTTTCACAATTGAATTTTTTGAAAAGTCATATCTCTTATAATTTTTAAAAACACATTTGTCTTCCCAAAGAAAAAGTAAAAAAATCTTGTATCTTGTCAAAAGGATTCTCAAAATTGAGTTTTGTGATGACTGTTTCCTTTAGAGTTTTGTAGAGGATTTCTAAAACATTTTTTTTTATTTATTTATTTATCCCTTAGAACTTTGAAGATGATTGCACTTGGATCAATGGTATGAGGGCCCACTAGCTCACAATGGGATAATTCAAATACAGAGATTTCCCATCAAGGAGAGAGAGTGGGATACATGAAGGCATGTTTTGGGTGGAGAGTGAATCTATGTGCGCAATTGGCATCTACCTATTCTTTCTTGCAAGTGCAATGCAGTGAAAATTGGAGTAGGTTGTCTGAGTGGGTGAGGTTGTGAAATTAGTACTACATCAAAAGTACCACCTACCTCTTAGGTGAGAGAGTCTAGGGTTGGGAGTACCAAGGGGAAAGGCATACAGAAAAATAAATGTACAACACACTTCAAAGAATTTCCCTCGGATATTTGGAGGCCACCTTTATATTCCTCAACATCCCTCCTATAAAATAAGAGTGCTATTATGCTTGTTCCCTAAGAGTGAGAAGCATCTTAGGCTCACTAGAAAAGAGGAGGGCTATTGTACCTAATCCTTAAGAATAAATATATGATTTCCATATGTTTAGGTTCACAATAATCTTTGCATCATGCTTTATGATGGTGAGTCCAAACTAATGTTTGACAAGTTCTTGAATTTCAAGAGGTTATAAGGTCAAGTTCTAAGGTCTTCAAATTGAAGGTTTTAAGTTTTCTTTCAACTATCATTGAAATCTAATCAAAGAATCGACTTTTTAAAAAAATTGAATTAAAATCTGAACTAGAGGTGTTGTCTCATTTTATAAATGGTTCAAGTTTTTTAAATATATAAATATAATTTTATTGAGAAAAGTATACATTTATGTGACCCTACATTTTAGATAAGTTATTGCATTTGATTGGTTGTATGTAATTAATATCATGTAATCTTTATATTGAAATGTGTGTACTAATTCAATAAATTAATTACACACTTTGTTTTTGGTTTAGTTGTATGTAGTGTAGATTGAATCAACCCTTGTATTAAACCAGGTCAATTCTAAATTTTCGTTAAAATAATTGAACTAAAGGTTTTAGAAATCCAAAAAATCAATCAAACCTTGCGTTAAATTAAAATAAATTTATTCTATTTTTTAAATGACCAAAATTTTAAAATCTAAAAACCCAATCTCCAAATCAGACTCAAGGTTCCATTTTTTAAAAATAAATTCAAAGGTTCCTTTTGAAATCAAAAACTGAACAAACAATTACTTAAACTAGCAAACCACCAATGCACAATGCAAGATGGAGCATATGCAGACAAGAAACATTATTTCACTATATTCATGTTCCACAACTACCTAAAAATATTATTATCTATGTACTAACCATCCACATGCATCTACGTACCTAATAGTGCCCATGTGTCTTACCCACTTAATTGCATAAATAGACACCACTTATATTACCTTGTTACTCATCAATGATACTTATGCACTTAAATTTTTCAACAAACAAGCTTTAAATCTTGCTACATAATTTCAAGGAGGAGGAAAGGAAGGAACAACTACCAGTTTTGCACAACCCTATTTCTTTGCAGCCAATTAAGGAGAGATGCTTTGAGAGTGAAAGTTTTTCCTTCACTAAGATGACAACCTCAACAACTTTTTGGAGACTTTGTCAAAACAATCTTTTGGCTTGTCTCCTTTCTAGATTCTAGACTTGCTCGGATATAATGCTTAACTTGAAAATTTTGCATTGTATGTCTTTTGCATTATATGAGGGTTGCGTGCAAGAAAAAGCTAGAAAAGTCTTTCTACAATCTGTGCTACCTGTGGGTGTCTTTCTCACACATGAAATCATGTGCAATGTAGTAGTAGTTGTAGTTGTTGACCTAGGACATTTGGCCCATAAGAAATATAGACACAAAAGATTAACAAAACATGAAAATTAAGTATAACAAAGGGCCCACACTTCTTTTCATTCTCTCTCTCTTTCTTTAATAACAATAATGACTTTTCTCTTGAAAATTATTCCATGAACTTGTCAATTTTCTTTTAGAGTACCACCCTTTTTTCTTTTTAACCTTCTCAGTGCCAGTTCTGTATCTTTTGAAAGTGATGTAAAAAGTGAAAAACCACTATAATGATGTGAACCCATTTTCTCTTTTGTTCCAGGCAAGGGAAAATTTTGTGTGAAGAGACAGGTGGAAAGAAATAAACACAAGAAAACAACGAAAAAAAATTTGGCTTCATCAGGGAAAAGGCAATAATAGCAAAATACAAAAATCCTAGTCACAACTCTGCTTCCTTATTTACTAATTTGCTTGCTTAGGCTACTGCAAGTAGCAGATTAGAAGTAGGTTAGGATGTGTCTCCTTTGCAATAACAGAGAGGGGAAAAGCCAGGAGGTAGGAAACCCAACTGCCATTACTTGTTCAATTCAAGGTGGGAAAGGTTTTGCTTGTTTTTGTTTCTGTAAATAATGGAAAGCCCACTTCACAACTAATGGCAAGAGTCTATCCAATTCAAGGTGGGAAGGTATTTGCCTTTTTGTCATGTTGAAATCTCTAAAGTCATTGCACTCTTGGAACTGCTGGAAAAAGAACTTGATCTGTAGAGGTACTCCAGGTCGGTTTGTAAGTCATGGCACTCTTCCAACTATTGGAAAAAGGCCTTGGTGAGTAGGGGTACTAGAGGTGATTTCGTAATGTTTCAACTTACATTGTAAAGGTATTGTAGAGCTATCTAATTATACCTACCTAAACATGGAGTATTTACTTATCTACTATCTACCTCCTTACGCACCTACCTATGTAAGATAGGGATGATGAAATGTTTACAAGGGATTACATAGGAGCTTATTTAAAGGTTACATAAGAGTTATTTAGGGGTTATCAAGGGGCCTACCTAGGTTAGGGGATGCTTAACAATCTACCTAGGTTAAGGGATAGCTCGAGGTTACAAAGGGGCCTACTTAGGGTTGGGGATACCTAAGGGCCACTTAAGAAGCTACATTTAAGTCCTATTTAAGGAGTAATAAAAATATTTTCCTAAATTAAAGGATACCTAGGGGTTATTGAAGAAAGTCACTTAAGTAACCTGAGGGATTACTTAAGGAATACCTAAAGATCATCTAGGGGCCCACCTAGATTACAAGCTATCTAAGATACATGTTATCAAAAACTTACATAAGGGGTTACATAGGGGTTACCTAAGAACCTACTTAAGCCAGAGGATACCTAAAGACTTAGGTAAGTTAGGAGATACCTAAGAGCTACTTAAAAGGCTATTTAAAGAGTTCCATAAGGACTATGAATTAGCCCTAGGTATTTTACTATGTAAACCTTGTGTGGTCTCTTTTTGCACTATGAATTAACTTTAGATAACCATTAAATGACCCTGAAATATTTGTTAACCTAAAAAAATCCTTATGTAGCCCCACATACGGGTTTTGTGTAGGCCTCCAAGTAACCTTTAAGTATCCAATAACTTAAGTAATTACTTGGTGTCTTCCTAGGTAGGCCCCCAAGTAACCTTTACATATCCCATAACCTAGGTAGGCTTCGAAGTATCTCTTTATGCAACCTTCTAGGTATGTATGTAACCCTCTAGGTAGGCCTTATGTAACTTCTTATTTAAGCTTTTGATACCCCTAGGTAGCCTCTTAGGGAGGCTCTATGTAAACCCAATAACCCTTAAATATTCAATAACTTAAGTAGGTCTTTAATTGTTTCCATGATTTTTTTTAAGTAGGCCTTAGACAGTCCCCTATGTTATCCTTATGTATACCATAATCTAGGTAGATGCTTGGATGTCTCCTTATATTCTCCTAAGGTAGCCCTTTAAATAATCCTTAGATGTCCCCAAACTTAAAAAGTCCTTAACTAACCCCTTAAGTAAGCTTTGTGTAATCTTTATATCCTCATTAAATATGCCATAACATAAGTAGACGCCTAAATAAACACATAGATATAAGCAAAACATAAGAAATAAGAGGAAATTCAAATCATCTTAATGTGACAAAAAAAAATTAAATCCATTCCCATGAATGGATAAATTAAGGTTTTGAATATTAAAGTTATGCTATATCAACAGACCTGTGAAGTAATTTGTGTGAGTTTTTGGCATTTTGCTAATGAAGAAGAATGCAGGGGGCGGCCCAATAGCTTGTGTGAGATGTGCTTCAACAACTATGTTTTTCTTTTATGGGCAAATTTTTTATGTGCACAATCAACATGTTGCAGTTGAAGCTTTCATAATGGTTTAGAGTTTACAAGGAGTAGGAGGCAACTGTACTAAAATAAGTACCAGGATGCTGTACATGAAAAGGTAATTCATCATCTTTAGGCAAGAAGCTAAGTTTCTTTGTTGTGGGTTTTCTTTGGATTTTTCAGAATCAGAAGGTGTGCAAATTCTTTGACTTTGTTGCATGGATGGCACATTCTCGAAGGAGAAGGGTGTATCCTTTTTCAACTTCCACTTATGTTAGAAAATCCTTCTCTTAGTGTAGAACAATGTTTTCCAACTTTGTAATGTTTCTTAATGAAGTGGGAAGAAGATGAAAATGATGACAAGAACTAACTAGGTCTTGGAATCATCCAAGTCCTACTGATGTCATAAAACATGATAAAATATGAATGATTTGCCAAGTTGAAATGAGCAATATGTCTACTCTTTTTTCTGAAGAGACTTTGAAAAGCATGCGAATTATGATTTGAGAGAAAAAAAAATTATTTAGCAAAAGAGATCTTCTTTTTGGATGATCTTTTTGTGAGGATGCTAGCATCAAGTTTTGTGGGAACATCTTCTGATTTGAAGTGAAGAAGGATAATGGAATTCTACCTTTGTATCATAGAAAGTTTGCATGGGCATTAGGATAAAAGGTTGGTACTTATGTTTAGAAAGAAGTAGGATAAAAAGTGAGTTTTGTTGAAAGAATATGTGAAGATTGTAGCAATAAAATGGCATCATTTGTGGGATGATATCTTGGACAATCTTAAATTTAAAGAGGGGAGCATAATAACATTCAATCCATTTTTGGAACTTATAGATCACAGTGGTGTAAAATGTATGTGTTTCATATAGTGAAAAGACAAGTGAAATTGTATTTTGACAATCTTACAATAAACGCATATGCTATGTGTTTGTTGTGAATCCTTTGCCAAACATTTGGCTATTGGGATTAAGGTTTGGTGCGCAATTTAGTTTAAAGTCTCATCGTTATATTTTAGGTGGTTATAATTTGACTTTTTTGTTACATTAGGTTGAGGAGGAAATTTGAGTTCCTTTCACTTTCATTTTTTTTTGGGCACAATCCCATCCCATATTTTGATTGTCATCATCCTTGGTTTAAAGGAAACCCGAAATTCTATTCTTGGGTTTTCCTTTTTTTTAAATAATTTTAATGTTGTTCATGGATGGGTAGGTAGCTCATGGGTAAGTAGATAAGTAGTTAGCTAGTTACCTGGGCCCTTACTTAGTAAGGGCTTTACTTAGGTAGTCTTCTAATCTATGTGACCATAACCCAAGTAGATTGAAATTTAGTTTTTAAAAATGCTATGATGATCACTTTTTGGGAGTTCACCTTTAATTTGGAAGAACAATACTTACTTTGATGGACTTTATGAGTAGCTCAAAAGGGGAGATGAGTGAGTACTGTGAAGTACAAAGTCAGGCTCAATGTACAGATTACTTTAAGGACAACTTTATTGTCATTGAAAACTCAATATTATCAAAAGTTTTTAAAATTCAAGAAATTGAGGCATGCTTTTGGCATATTGCTGAAAAGCCCTCAATGAGAAGGATTTAAGGAAGGTGATTTCGTAAGTTTTAGACCTAAGGTATAGGAGCTATTAAATTTTCAGTTATCTATATCATTGAAAATTCAACGGAATTATAATAACTGGTTTTGGAAAGAGAAATTAGTTGATACCACCCAGTTCACACTTACCCCAATTACATAGGCCACACTATTGGATATAAAGTTAAGCAAGATATCCACTCTTTTAGTACCATAAAGTCTAAAGTTTGCAGGCAACAAGGGTGAAAGGGAGGAACTCATAAGACTTACTTACATGTAGGGGAATACCCAAGGAGCATGGCCTTCCTGAAACAAGTACCCCCCTGAGGAGCACTTATTTTGGGAAACCCTATTGTGAGGTTACCTAATGCAATGCACTGCAGTAGGGAAAACATTTCTTGTTGTTTTTTTCCCAATGTTACCCAGTGGGTATTGGATGGGTATCACAAGGGGGAAATGAAAAAACTTCATGTGAGAGATTTCAGGAAATGAAACGTCTGCAGGAGGAGTGAGCATTTGTTTTTCCAAAATGTCTTAAAATCCTCAAAGTTTGGACTATTTCCCCAGTTCAGTGTAATACCGTAGTACCTTCCCTATATCAACACATGTCTGTCAAATAATTAATTAATTAATTTTGAAATTTTCATTTCCACAAATGGAATATTCTTAAATATTCACTATTATCCTTCACAATATTATTTTATTGGGAAATTTTATTTTTTGAGAATTTCAACATTTTTGAAAATAATATAATTAGTGTCGAATTGGCCAAGGTACTCGGGTAATTTGGGTACAATTGTTATCCATGTTGTCAGTGGCTCTCTCTATATATTGAGATAGGATATGGGTTGTCCTTTGGCACTTTTCAGACCAACTGAACAAAAGTTATTGAATTTAACAATATTGTCATAACTGAAAATTAATTGTAAACTATTTTTTCCCAGAAGAATTCTGAAGTTCAGCGCACTTCAACTGGAATAGTTATTGGGATGGGTAACTTTTTAACAGGAGGGTTTTAATATACTTGGGGCAATGGCAGACAGGCCCCATGCCCATTATTACTTGAGCTCTGTATTTTGGACAGTGCTGCTAGCCTCTTCCTAGTCCAGACTCTTCAGGATTGTCAGTAATTTGTGACATATTCATCAAGCAAGATATTCATTCATTCATTCATTCATCTTTGCACATATTCATGGAGCAAGATGAACCTTGATGTTTTGGACTAGGTCACCAGTGAGAGGCCTCTGGTTACTGGGAATAGTTGAGGCGGATTCAGGTGACCACTGAGAGGGCACTGGTTACTGGGAATATAGTTGAGATGCGGACGTTTCAAAACTATTTATGATACCCAGCCCCACTGTTGTTGTTGATTACTGGATACAACCATCCCTTGTGAGGATCAAGATGCTCTCTTTTCATCCATACCTAGAGCAAGTGTGAAAATGTTCATCCAAGGGAGCAAAGGGTTACATTATCATTGGGCCAATGGGAGCCCAGGCTGGTACCTTGTGCGAACTTGTAGGTCACTAATGAATGGAAGTTGAAGGTTATTGGTTGTAACTCACGACCTGAGAGCCAATCAGAGAGTTGAGATTCTCCCCTGGGATGGTTATGTGAGAAGTGCTTAAACTATGGGTGTAACAAAGATACAAACATAGAGAGAGAGAGAGAGAGAGAGAGTCATGGATGAATTTTTGAGTCTTTCATAAGGTACTTGACTGATCTGCTCTTTACTTTGAGACTTTGATACCCTGTAACTTTCAAAGATTTTCAGCAATACAAGAGTGTGTGGGCGGTTTACACTTGAGAAGTTGGGCAATGGCGCAGTGAAATCTCAAATCACTCATTGGCCCATAGAGCTGAGGACTCTTACTTTGGGTTTACATTAGGGTAGCTTGAGGCCACTACCCAAGCCAATGGTAATGGATGAAAAGTCCACCTGGAATCTTGCATGATTGAAGTGGATAATGTTGTCTTGGGACTCTTTAGTGGAGTTTCGGAGGCCTAACTCAAAGAGGTGGGCCCCATGGAATTAACAACAGCTCATGGCAACCAAAAATTCAGAACCATTTAATCATTTATTGTGTTTTATTTTGAATTTTACTGAAAGACGAAGTTGGAAGGAATTTTTGTTTCCCCCTTCCTCAACAAAAATTACTAACCCTTATGTTGGAGCTTACACTAGGAATAAAAGCTTTTGAGTCATGGTGTTTATCCAAAATGCCGGGTAAGTTATTGTGAGAATTCATATGCCAAGTCTCAAGAACTCAAGTGTAAACCTCCCCCCCCAACCCCCCCAAGTGTTTCAAAACCACTGCAAAGCTTTGGAAGAAGTGAACCATATATACACCAGTGTTTTGTCATTTTTTAATGAAAGAAATTCAGAAAATTTTAGAATTTTTTTTCTACTGTAAATTATTTTTAAAAAATTAAATCAAAATTTCCAATATTGAAACATTGAAAAAAAACACTGTTGCCCACCTAAATTTTCAGATGCACTAAAAAAAGTCTAGAGCAAAGGAAAGGAGATAATAAGCTTGATTATCTCACAAGTGACAACTGTCCTTCTGTGAAGTGACTGTGCTGTAGGCTGCTTCATTCTCAAGCAGCCGAGCAAAAAAAAAGTAGTACCTATGTTGCAGAAATTCTGGCAATTCACTGAATCATCGATGAGCAATGGTTCAGTAATTATATTCCGACAAAGTGCACGAAAAAGTTCAATGTAGCAATTGGTACCTTACAGATTGTTTGGGTTAGAAAACGTTTGGCCTTTGATTGGTGAGTAATACCGATTGGCCCATGTGGCGACGTTCAATTCATCCTCGCTCTCTACATTGTCCAGGATTTCATGTTTATGGCTGCAGTTGAGGAAATAACTTGGACATGGCAGACATTTTGGTACAGAGGCTCACATACATAATATGCTCATGTGTGGGGCATCTGCCTTCACGCTTTACTCTCCCAATCTAGAAATGCTTATCGTTGGGGCAAGTTATTGGGTGAGCTTCCTGGCTAGATGTGGAAAGTCTCAACTACTTTGGGTGTCATAACTGATTGTAGGGAGTGTCTTGATAACGTGGTAACAAGCAATTGGACAAAAGCTACCTAGATATATCACATTTTCTGCTGTCTGATGACATTCTTGTACCTCCTCTCTAAATACATTGTTGCACATTCACGGTCCATATTCACAGCCGAATATCATAACTCCTCCCCTTATGTGTCCCATCACCCCATAAGCTTAGTGCTCGGCACCAATTGGGTATGTCTGGTAGCTGATTCAAGTGCATTGGTTACTGTGAATAAACCCAATGCTCAAACAGCTCAACTGTTCACTGGAACACTCTCACTCTCGCTGGTCTGCCCATATTACCAAATCTTTTGCAAGGTGGGCTGCTTCATATAATCTCTCAATCCATCTATGATTGTGTCCCTTCACGAAGTTGCCTTCACCTTTTTTCCTTGTGTAGGATTGAATTGTAATGGAAGGTTCATTTTGATGATTTTGATCTACCCTAGCTTGCGTTTTCCCTACGCTACTGCGTGTTTGAAGGTTTGCTGAAAGAATTTTCACCTATGTCACACATGAAATCGCTCCCATAAATTATAGTTGAAGCCACATGGAAGAATGGTTCACATGGGTGTCAATTACTTGGAAGGCTTCATTGCTGAAATGGTAGGCACTTAGCCTTGAACGCTCTAAGTAGATATCTTTGTTCGTGTTTGTGAACCAAGTATAGACAATAATAGAAGGCAAGGTAAGCATGGCTGACTTGCAAAGAAGACAATCTTTGATTGATTTTCCCCAACTTTTTTCAATCTCTTGAAGTTTTGTGTTGTGTTGATGAGCACTAAACATGTTGATGCACTAAACCATACTACTAGCATTATACCCATATTACATGATCACATAGTCTATCTAGTAAGGACACTAGTTTGTTTTGGTTTATTTATTTTGTTTGTCATAACTCCGAAATTATAATGCCCCTTGCCATGCACTTGGTATCACTGGAAAGCTTTCAATGAATATGGGTGCACAAAGGTGGTCTTGCAGTGTTTAGACCTAACATGTGGGAGTTTTTTTTTAATTGCATGATTTTGTCAAAGAAAATTCAACAAAATAAAAAATAGAAAATTTAGGGAAATTGGGTGTCTCTTGATATTGATGGAAAGCCTTTGATGAGTGGGATTTATTGAAGGCGATTCTTAATTTTTAGACCTATGGTGCATAAGATATTGAAATTTGAATAGGTTTTGTCATTATAAATTAATTTAAGTTTTTTTTTAAAATCACAATTGAACTTTGTCATGAGCATGTTGTTCACACAAATAATAAGTACATAGTCACTTTCACATTTTGGCCAATGGCATAGGCCACATTATCTTTCTATGTATCTATTAAGGAATGTAGTGTGTTTTATTTTGTTTTATTTGTCACATTGAGAACTTCTAAACCACAATGCCTCTCACCACCACTATGAGAAAATAAGGGGGTTTGCAATTGTGGTTCCAATTATATATTTGAATTGTAATGACCACTTGCGACTCAAGATATTTTTATGCCATGAATGTTACCAAACAAGTTGTAGTAGTTGCATTGGACACAATTCAATTATATATGGAAGCCTATATTTATTGAAAATATGTGCAACTAGATGCAACTATGTTGTAATTAAGGTGTCCACATAAAATTCCCATGCAAAATGTTCATGGGTGAATGAAATGGTTACATGAATTTTCATTTGATGAACATCTATTAATGTGCATTGCAACTAATTTCTAATTAATGCACTTTATTGATGGTATTATGTTACAACTTGAATTCAGTGAATGTAATTCTAAATTCTAACTTATTATTGTCCATTGGATTTTCATCTGATGAACATCTATTAATGTGCATTGCAATTAATTTGTAACTAATGCACTTTATTGATGGTATTATGTTACAACTTGAATTCAGTGAATGTAATTCTAGATTGTAACTTATTATTGTCCATTTATTGACACTATTATTTTTCACTAATTACAATTGGTAATAATAATTTTCCACTGTGAAATAGATTTCATAATTTCATTGCAAAAATAATGACAAACATCTTGCTTCAATGATACAATTATATGTATTAATATTCAATATTTAAAATATAATAATCATATGAATATTTTTGGTGATCCATGGTCCATTCCAATGATATGTATTTTATTTACATCTATAGTGTTAAGTTAAAACATGTTAGAACTATTGTCATAATATAATGTTAAAATATTCACTTTGTCTTTGTTCAAAAGTTGGGCTATATTTTGATAATTACCAAATGTAAAATGTTATTTGCACATCAATATAAGAATAAATACATTACAATGTGAAAAATGATTCTATATTCATATTCTAAATCTAAATAGAAATCTTTTGCAACTATAATGCAATTAACAAAAAACATACATATAATTGTAAGACTTTTGAGTGAATAAAAGATCAAAAGAGAGGTTGTTGATAGCAAGAGACCATTCAAATGTAGTAAGAAAAGAAGGGAATATCAAAATTGGTTTCAGCCACAAATGTTGCCACCAATTTTAGCAACGATGAAAAGATATGAAAATAACAAAACTATTCTTACATTTTTACAAAGTCCTTACAAATCACCATGTGTTTTTAGTCCATATGTAAAATTGACTAGTGGAACAATGTGGGAGTGGTTTACAAAGGATGGCATGTTGAAAGAAAACTGCGTTCAAGTTGTGGAGTGTGAAACAACAAAAAAAGATCCCAAACAAAATGTGATTGAACTCAAATAGCATCCCAAGCTAAGAGATAAAATGGTTTCTCTCCTAGAAAAAATGAGGAAAGTTGCCCAACCATTATCAACAAGTATTGTGCAACCCATTTTCAAAAGTAAGATACAATCCATTGCTCTTAAATTCATCAAACCTAGATGTGGAAGGTTTACTATCACAAGAGAGTGGTTTAAACAATTCATGAAACAAATGTTGGATTTACTATATGATAACTATTCCTACAAGAAAATTTCCACCATATTGACTTGCTCAAAGCTGCAACATGGTTTATAAGGTTGTTTATCTAATGAAAGCATATTACATTCCACTTACACTTGTTGTGAAAAACAATCATATTGGAATCCATCTTGTGCCTAATGGTGGTGAGAAAGTTTAGGAGCCAAAAGGAATTAAACATGTGCAAATGAACATTAGGTTTGGAATATAAGAAGCAAATATTAATGGCGGTATCCTTTAGTGTTATAAGGGCCTTACTTCCACCATAGATTGTGTTTACTCGCATTACATATAGAACATTTCCACCAAACAATCAAGGAAAGAAAATTTGCATCAAAGATGGTTGGGACCTCACCATTAATGAAAATTTTCACTAATGGTCATCCTTGGAAATAACCAAACAAATTTGTCACAAATATTTTCCTTCCCTACTTGCAATCACAAATTCAAATTTTAGAATTAAAAAAGGAACCTAAGATGGTGTGGATCATAAATTGTTGGAATGCCCACATCAACAAAAAGATTATAGATTGGATCAAAAAAAACATGTAAACATCTTGCTAATTTTTGTTCCTACTGATTGTACAAATGAATTTTAAATAGCAAGTGTGATTTTGTAAAAGCCACTCAAACATGCATTAAAAGTTCATTTTAACTCTTGGACTTTTCAAACAATCAAAGACCAAATTGACAATGGACAAAGCTAAAAGTAAACTTCAAAATGGCCAACTTAAAGCCTAAAATTTGTGACTAACCATGGTTACATGAAATGTGGACAAATGTGGAAGTTATGAAAACAACAATTATGAAAGAATGGGACTTTCTTACCTAAATTTTAACCAGTAGCTATGGAAGCCAACACTATAACATTATTTTTCAAGGAAACAGTAGTTGCAAAGAAAATAGTGAAGCAAATGTTGATGCTGATTTAACCCTTCCAATGTCAAAAGTTGTGGAAAATTTCCTTCAACTTACACATGTAACACCATCTACATGTGCGAGGCCATTAGGAATAATACATAAGTTGTGTGCATAAACTAGGAAGAAAAAAATCTAAACTAGGTATGGAAACATGCATTTATTGTTGGCATTATTGTTGTTTTTATTGTTATTATTGGCATTGTTGTAATTATTATTTTCATTGTTGAAATTGTTTCAATTGTTGTGGTGTTTGGTGTGTGTTCGGTTATTGTGTTTGATATTGTTGCTACTACCGATGGGCTTTGGCTACCATGTTACCTATTGCGGTTGTTGGCATCCAAGCACCACTAGTCCTTGCATTTGTAGTGATGTTATTTTTCAATCTACAATAATTGATAGCTATGTGCATAGTCAATGATTTTCAACATCAACATGTGTGGTAGTAAGTAGTTATTGCACATTACAACATAAGACCTATCAAAACATATGCACATTATTTTGGGAATTATTTGAATTAAATTTTTTTCATTATTGTTCTTTTACTTTTTGAAAAAAATATGCATCTTAAACAATGGGTCCTTTGAGAAGCGTTAAACATAATGCTGCATTTATTCTTAGCATGTCAAGAGTCCACCCACACTAAACAAAAATTTGATTAAGCACAAAATGCACGCCTAAAAATCAAATCACTCAAAATTGATTTTTAAAAAACCTCCAAGATCCATCATTTTTGAAACCCATGTCAAAGATTTTACAATTTAGATGTGACAAAACATTGTGCAAAAAAAATACAAAAAAGAATTCCATGATAAAAAAAATTCATATATGTGGGAATTCCTTTGATACCTTTGTTTTATCCTAATGAACTAAGAACAAAAAGTCTCATTTTACACATAGCTAAGTAGTTTAGAACCCAAATGTTTTTTAGAAAACAAAAACTCTCTTGCAATTGTTGCAAAAACAATGAAAGAAGGGGAAGAAAACAATAATGTTGGGTGGAAAGAAACAACCAAGAAACCAAGCACTAATAGTTGGTATGGAACTTGCCTAAGGGGACACTAATAAACAAAAGTAGAAAATACTTGAGTAAAAATATAGGGTGCAATATATTGGTTGTTGGGCAAAAAAAAAAAGTTAATTAGTTATAAATAGGGTACATTTTATTCAAATAATCAATTTAATTACAAATAGGGCATGTAAAATCCGAAATAATGGATTATAATTAATATAAAGTGGCTTTAATATGTATATATTATAAAAATAAATAATAATAAGATGATAAAAAATAAGTTGGACAATTATCTAATACTCCCCTAAAAATGGTCATTTGATGCACATAGATTCCAAACTTTACATTATGTGTCCCCCCATGGGGAATTAGCAAAGAGAAAAAAAAAATAAAAAAAAATTTAAATTTGACATCAAATAAAGGCTAGTGGAAACAAAAAAAAAACACGAAAATTTTATTTTTACTAATGTGATGGAGAAACAACCATGGGTTGAAGCTCAAAATCTCCAACATCATCATCAAAAGCATAATTCACTAGAAACATATTTGTTGCATGAAAGTTCCCCCCCCTCCTTATAATTTGACCAAGTATAAAAAGCTTGAAAAAACAATTCTCGAGCCTAACACCATGGCTGGAACTCGTTAATTTGCTTATGGATCCCACAACCATAAAACAAACTTCATGATTCACCCGCCCAACAAAAAAAAAACTTTTATTCTCCTTCCTTTTCCTTCTTCATCTTTTATTTTGTAATAATCATGGATTCACACACACATAACTAATACATGTGCATTTTTTCTTTTCTTTTCTTTTATACCCATCCATTATTTTGGGTGTCACAATTTCTACTTGTAGATCATATAAACTTTGTTAAACCTTTCTGCCAAAACCCCAAAAAACATTCAAACCTCTTTCTATTGCTTGTCATCCTCCTTGGTTTTGTAGCACAAGTTTGTTGGTATCTACAACTACACAACCCCACATGGGAGAAATGAAACATTCATGTTTGTGTCACCGCCTTATGCAAATCAAGGGGTTTACTATTGTAGTGGAACATGCAATCCCCAAGAAAGAAGGTAGACAAGAAGGGGGGAAAAACATAGTGAAACCCTAAACTCAATCAAGTCTCACAATGGCCAATAAATTACCTATAATTTTGGAATATGACTCTCGCCATGTTTTGCAAGGAGTTTCTTACAAAAGAAAACCACATTGAAAATAGCAATTTTTTGCATCACTACTTTATGCCTCCGACTTTGCAATTGGGGGTGTCATAATGCAAGATGGAAGACCGGTGGCCTTTGAAAGCAAGAAGTTGAGTGAGACGGAGAGAAGGTGGCCAACACACGAGAAAGAGATGTGGGCGGTCATACATTGTCTCAAGACTTGGGGCCATTACATAGGCTCCAAAGATGTGGTGGTGTGGACCGACAATGTGACCTTGAAGTACTTCGCAACTCAACCAAAGTTGTCATCAAAACAACAAAGGTGGCAAGACACATTGGCCTTGTTCAATGTGGATATCCGGCACAAGCCGGGAAAGGAGAACATAGTCCCAGATGCCTTGAGCCGCAAACACCAACTTAGGATGGTGTATGTGGGAGAGTCGGAACTTCAAAAGGAAGTTAGACTAGCGAGCCGCCGGGATGCTTTCGCCAAGGAGACAAGGCAAAACATCCAAAATGGAGCCAAGTCCCACTTCCATTTGAGAAATGGATTGTTATGGTACAAGCAAAATCGGCTCTATGTGCCGGAAGGGAAAATTACGGACACACTTTTGAAGGAATGTCATGATGGACCGCTTGCGGGCCATGGTGGTGCAAAGCGCACCACAACATTCCTAAAGAAGTCCTACTATTGGCCCAACTTGAAGCTTGATGCGGAGGAGTA
>Ga0116231_10009360_pt1 | contig 16591 bp, 17 predicted proteins | sample S1TSphgellanicum_2_FD_89695 | JGI IMG/M metagenome (GOLD analysis project Ga0116231, IMG submission 89695) | Host-associated microbial communities from peat moss isolated from Minnesota, USA - S1T2_Fd - Sphagnum magellanicum MG | ecosystem: Host-associated > Plants > Peat moss > Unclassified...
CCAGCCAAAATGGTCGCCCCTCCGGTTTAGCTAAAGACATAAGCTCAAAAGGCGCTCTTTATCCAGCGGGATGAAGGCTCGTGCGGAACCGGTGCAGCACAGCGACGTTTCGTTGAAGATTATCTTTGACGGCGTTCGATTGCAGACCGGGAGCTTGACCATGGACCATAGCATCGCCCCGCTGGCCGATATTCCCGATGGCGGCATGCGGGCCTTCGACGTCGGCGGCACGTGCGTTTTATTTTCGCGGGATGGGAGCGAAGTGACAGCCGTCGGCGGCCATTGTACCCATCAAGGCGCGCCTTTGGCCGATGGCGTGCGGACGGGCAAACGGGTGATTTGCCCTTGGCATCACGCGATATTCGATCTTGCCAATGGCGATCATCTCCAACCGCCGGGAGAAGGGCGATTAACGAAATTTATGCCGCGCGTCGCGGATGGCATGGTGATGCTTGATCTTGATGATGAAAAAGTCAAAGAGCAGCGCGACGAAATCGATGATGTCCCAAATCATAAGAGCGACAGGCTCTTTGCCATTGTGGGCGCTGGCGCGGCGGGGCGCGCGGCCGCGGAAGAATTGCGCCGCCAGGGTTACGACGGCCGTATCCTTCTCATCTCGATGGAAAAGGATGCGCCTTACGACCGCACCGCCCTGTCAAAGTCTTTTCTTGCCAGCGAAAGCACGCTGGACGAACTTGAGATTTTAAGCAGTCAAAAATTGGCAGACAAAGGCATCGAGCTCATGCTCGATCGCACGGTCTCAAAAATCGCCGCAACCGCAAAGAAGATTATTTTCGCTGACGGCAGCGAGCTTTTCTATGACGCCTGCCTGGCGGCGCCTGGGAGCGCAGCGCGCGAACCCTATATCGACGGCAAAAACCTTTTAGGTGTTTATTCGCTACGCTCGAAGTCTGATGGTTTACGCTTGAAGCTCGCCGCCTCGGAGGCAAAAAACATTGTCATCATCGGCAGCGGTTTCATCGGCATGGAGACGGCTGCCGTCTTCAGGCAACAGAAGAAAATGGTGACGGTGGTGACGCCGGACCCCAAGCCTTTCGCGCGCGTCTTCGGCACAGATATCGCCGAGGCCTTGATCGAAGCGCATCGCGCCGCGGGGACTTCGATCCATCTTGACGCCCCAGTCACAGCGATTGAGGGGAAGGACGGCCGCGTGACGCGCGTTCGTCTCAAGTCAGGCGCCGTTATTTCAGCCGACCTCGTTCTGCTGGGCACTGGCGCGGCGCCGCGTGTCGATTTGATCGAGGGCGTATCTCTTTCCGCCGATGGCGGGGTTAGTGTCGATGCCAGTTTAAGGGCGGCTGAGGGACTTTGGGCCGCGGGCGACATCGCCTCTTTTCCCAGTCATTTCGCGGCCGGGAGCCGCATCCGCATTGAACATTGGCGGCTTGCCGAACAGCTCGGCCGCCATGCGGCGCGCTCTATGCTCGGCGATCTGGCGCCTTTCTCTGGTATTCCGTTTTTTTGGACTCATCAGCATTGGCAAATCAATCTGGTCGGTCTCACGAAGAATTTCGAGCAGGTTCACATTGAAGGCGATTTATCCGCCGGCAATTTCATGGCGTTTTACAGTGCGGGAGATCGAATCGTCGCCGGTGCCGGCGCAGGCGATCGCGATCAAACGGCGGCTTTGCATGCGCTCTATCTCGGCGGCGAGATGCCTTCCGTTCAGGCTCTTTCCGAGGCCGGCTGGAATGCCTTAAAATTGACTTTTATGAAAGCCGAAGAGGCGGTCTGAAGACCTCATGACGGCGCTGTAACGAAAAAGGCCGCATCAGCGGCCTTTATCATAACGCCAGACTTATCTTCGAATATTTGGAGCGGGCGAAGGGATTCGAACCCTCGACCCCAACCTTGGCAAGGTTGTGCTCTACCCCTGAGCTACACCCGCATCCTTAACGCCGCCATGGCAGCGCCGTGAGAAGCTATATGCCGGAAAGCGGCGATGATTGCAAATGGCGAATATTCCGCCGTGACGCAAGCCTGCTAAACTGCCTGTCTTGAGGCTAAGTTGCTAGTTTCGCATGGAAATCCCATTTCGATCGGGCTGGCTAACTTCGCTATTTGGTTTTAATCGATCAGCCGCTTGACCGGCCTTTTCATTCGAAAGGGTTGCGCCTTTTGCGAAAAAGCGCTTCTGAGGCGGGAGCCGATATGAGGAGGACCTGATGGCCGGGAATTTAGGGCAGCCGCAAGCGGCCGCCGGGGCATTGGTTAAAGATACCGAAACCGCGAGTTTCGGTCCCGACGTCATCACGGAATCTCAAACCCGGCCGGTTCTTGTCGCTTTTTGGTCACCGGGAAGTGAACAGTCGAAGCAGCTCAACCTTATTCTTGAGCGGGTGGTCAAAGGAGCGGACGGCAAGGTCAAGCTTGTCAAAATGAACGTCGATGAGCATCCGCAGATTCCAGCCCGCCTCGGCGTGCGGACTGTTCCGGCCGTGATTGCATTTCAGAAGGCCCAGCCTGCCGATGGCTTTATGGGGCTGCTTCCCGAAAATCAGATTCGCGGCTTTATCGAACGTCTCGCCGGGCCGATCAGCGCGGGCGAGGACCTTCTCGCCAAGGCTGAAAGTGTCCTTGCCGAAGGCGACCCCACCGGCGCCGCTGAAATTTTCGCGGGGATTCTCGCGGAAGACCCCAGTGAATTCAAAGCACTCGCAGGCCTGATCCGGGCCTTTGTCGCGGCGGGCGAAGTAGCAAGTGCCCGTAAGATTGTGAGCTCAATCCCGGCGGCGGCAGACAAAGATTTGGCGATTATCGCCGCGAAGGCGGCGGTCGAACTTGCCGAGCAGGCAGCCTCCGTTGGCGATTTCGCCGATCTTCAGGCAAAGATCGCCGCCAATCCGGACGATCATCAGGCGCGATTCGAGCTCGCGATCGCGCTGAATGCCAAGGGTGAGCGCGACGCCGCGGCCGATGCGCTGCTCGAAATCATCAGGCGCGACCGGACTTGGAATGAGGACGGCGCGCGTAAGCAATTGCTGCAATTCTTCGAGGCGTGGAACCTGATGGACCCTGCGACGCTAACGGCCAGGCGCAAATTATCCACACTGCTGTTTTCCTGATACAATATAGGCTGAAAAGGTCTGAGCCGCGCTCTGGTCGAGGGGATAGGCAACGGCCTGCCTGGAAAGCAACCGCGCGGTCAATCATCTTGAACGTGAAGAATTGGGACGCGAAGGATCTGGGATGCGAAGATCATGAGCATGAATGAAATCTATCGTGGTCCGAGCGAATTGCCGCGTATCGTGCCGGTCTTTCCGCTCACCGGTGTGTTGCTTCTGCCGCGCGGCCAATTGCCGCTCAATATTTTTGAAAAGCGTTATCTCGCCATGATCGACGACGCGATGCGCGGCGACAGGATCATCGGTATGATCCAACCCAATCCCGAACTCCACAAAACCGGTTCTATCCCGGCGTTGTTTTCGGTTGGATGCGCCGGGCGCATCACTCAAATTTCGGAGACGGGGGACGGGCGCTACCATCTAACATTGACGGGCGTTGCGCGATTCAAGATTGTGAACGAAGCTGAGGTTACGACCCCTTATCGTCAATGCGAGGTGGACTTCAATCCGTTCTTTACGGATTTCGACGGGCGGCTGGGTGAAAACCAAGTCGACCGTGAGGGGGTCATCCGCACTTTGCGTGAATTTGCCGACACCAATCATCTTCAAATCGATTGGAACAGTATCAGCGAAGTGCCAAACGAGGCGCTCGTCAACGCGCTCTCCATGATGAGCCCTTTTGGGCCGAAAGAGAAACAGGCGCTTCTCGAAGCCAGCGATCTCAAAAACCGCGCAGAAGTGCTTGTCGCGATTACCGAGTTCGAACTTGCACGTGGCAAGACCGAAAACATGAGACTGCAATAAGGGACGTCCAGGTTTTACTGGCGAGGATGAGATGATGGCGGAGCAACAACGAGATATGCCCCCTGCGCAGCCTCAACCAGTGGAACCCTCGCGTATAGACCCGCGGCTGCTTGAAATTCTTGTCTGCCCTCTCTCCAAGACGACGCTTGAATATGATGCGGCGGCTCAGGAACTCATTTCCCGCGCGGCGAAACTCGCCTATCCGATTCGCGACGGGATTCCGATTATGCTGCCTGATGAGGCGCGGCCTATCGATGATTAAGGTTGAAGTGAGGGATGCTGCTTGAGCAAACATGCCCGCGCAGCTTGACGATCTTCTCGCATGTCTCGATCTCGAACAGGTCGAAATCTTGGCCTACCTTGGACGGTGCCTAAAGGCAGGCTGGCGCCGGGTCTTCGGCGGGCTCGTGGTGGCGCAAGCGCTTGCCGCCGCATCGCGAACGGTCGAAGATTGGCCGCCGCATTCGCTGCACGGCTATTTTATCCTGCCGGGCGATCCGGCGATTCCAATCCGCTATCAAGTCGAGACTTTGCGCAACGGCAAGAGCTTCGCCACGCGCCGCTGCGACGCACTCCAAAACGGGCAAACGATCTTCTCACTGATTGCTTCTTTCCAAAAAGAAGAGCCCGGCCTCGATCATCATTTACCTATGCCGGATGTGGCCTCGCCGGAAACGCTCTTGAGCGAAGCTGAGATCGAAACGCGCTATGGCGATCTTTTGCCGCCGGCCGCGCGGCTTTGGTCTAATAGCAATCAACATCCGATCGAGACAAGATTTGCCGATATTTCACGTTTTCTCGACTGGAAACAACGTCCGCCAATGCAATACATCTGGTTTCGCGCGGCGGGCACGCTGCCGGACGATCCGGCCATTCATCGCACTGTTTTGGCTTATATGTCCGATCTCACTTTGCTTGATACGGCTTTCGTCGCGCATGGGCGGGCGATCTTCGACGCCGGTCTCCAGGTCGCGAGCCTTGATCACGCGCTTTGGTTCCACCGGCCGTTTCGCGCCGACGAATGGCTTCTTTATGCGCAGGACAGTCCTAATACATCCGGCGGGCGCGGATTGACGCGCGGATTAATTTATTCGCGCGCTGGAACGCTTGTGGCTTCGGTCGCGCAGGAGGGTCTCATCCGTTTACGCGGTGCAAAGGATGCTTAAAGCCATATAAAACGCATATAATTCAGCATGAAGGCCAGATAACATAGATTGCGATAGGTGCGGAGCCTTGCTAGCAAGACGCGGAAGCTTTGCAAGCAAGGGAAGAGCCGCGAGCGAGCAAGCGGGGTAATGAAATGAAAATTGTGATGGCGATCATCAAGCCGTTCAAATTGGACGAAGTACGAGACGCCCTGACGACCCTGGGTGTGCATGGCATGACGGTGACCGAGGTCAAAGGCTATGGCCGTCAAAAGGGGCATACCGAAATCTATCGCGGCGCGGAATATGCTGTGAGCTTCCTGCCAAAATTGAAAGTCGAAGTCGCGGTCGCTCCCGAACTCCTCGAGCGGACGATTGAGGCGATCATCGCAGCGGCGCGAACGGGTCAGATCGGTGACGGTAAGATTTTTGTCAGCAATCTCGACCAAGCCGTCCGGATCCGCACTGGGGAGCATGATCTCGACGCGCTGTGAACTTATGAATTTCTGACCGGGGGATTGTTGTTATGAGTGCCGTATCGCCTATCAGGACTAGGCTTCGCGCCGCTGGTCTGAGCGCTGGTCTTGGTCTATTATTGATTGCTGCCGCTATGAGCTTTGCCGAAGCGCAGCCGGCGGTTCCTGTCCCCAATAAAGGGGATACGGCCTGGATGCTGGTCTCGACAGCCCTCGTTCTAATGATGTCAGTACCTGGATTAGCCTTGTTCTATGGCGGGCTTGTGCGCGCCAAGAATATGCTTTCCGTTCTGTCTCAGGTTTTCGTGATCGTCGCCCTCGTTTCGATCATCTGGGTTGTCTACGGCTATTCGCTCGCCTTCACCAATGGCGGCGCTTTGAATAATTTCGTCGGCGGATTCGACAAGCTTTTTTTGAAAGGCATGACGCCGGATTCAACCGCGGCCACCTTCTCGAATGGCGTCGTCATACCTGAATATGTCTATATGGCCTTTCAGATGACCTTCGCCTGTATCACGCCTGCCTTGATCGTCGGTGCTTTCGCGGAACGCATGAAGTTCGCGGCGGTTGTCGTGTTTGTCGTTCTTTGGGTGACGTTCATCTATTTTCCAATCGCCCATAGCGTCTGGTATTGGGCTGGCCCCGATGACATCGCGGCGGCGGCTAAAGCGCTGGCCGATGCCTCGGGTGATGCGGCGAAAGCCGCGGCGCAGGCGAAACTCGATGAGACGCTCGCGAATGCCGGTTATTTCTACCAGCTTGGCGCGCTCGACTTCGCAGGCGGAACGGTTGTCCACATCAATGCGGGTATCGCTGGTCTTGTCGGCGCCCTGATGCTTGGCAAGCGCATCGGTTATCCGCAGCAGCATATGCCGCCGCATTCGCTCGTCATGACGATGATCGGCGCCTCGCTGCTCTGGGTCGGCTGGTTTGGCTTCAATGCGGGCTCAAACCTCGAGGCCAATGGCACGACGGCACTCGCCTTCGTCAACACTTTCGTCGCGACCTCGGCCGCCGCGCTGGCCTGGCTGTTCGTCGCATGGGCCTATGAGGGCAAGCCCTCGCTTCTCGGGCTTGTGTCTGGCGCTGTCGCTGGCCTTGTCGCCATCACGCCAGCCTCGGGATATGCGGGACCGATGGGTTCGATCCTTCTCGGTCTCGTGGCAGGGGCCGTTTGTTTCCTCTTCGTCGCGATCGTCAAACCGAAACTTGGATATGACGATTCCCTTGATGTCTTCGGCGTGCATTGCGTCGGCGGAATCATCGGCGCGATTGGCACAGGCATACTTGTCGCGCCATCGTTTGGCGGTGTCGGCCTTGTCGATTATACGCTCAAGCCTGGAGAAGCCGCGCCTGGTGATTATGTGATGGCAGCGCAAGTGCTGACCCAAGTGAAGACAGTCGCCTTCACGCTGCTTTGGTCGGGCATAGGCTCCGCGATCCTCTACAAGATCGTCGATCTCACGATCGGCCTGCGCGTCGCGGTTGAAGTGGAGCAGGAGGGCCTCGATGTCGCCGAACAAGGCGAGCAGGCTTATAATATGTAGCAAGCACTTATGGTGCTGGGCTCGTTTGAAGCTGAACTCAGGCCCGCCTGAGTTCAGCTTTTTGTTGTAAGAATGAAGCTTGCCGCTGCCCTCGATAGGCCTCTTCCAAACAGCAGCTGCCTCTAAAAATCCGAAATGAAAGCATTTCAAAAAATTTGGTTAAACGCTCTCTTCCAGCACCGGTTTAAGGACAGCGGTTTCCACGCTTGAAAGTGCAACTGTTGCACAATATTATTGTCATAACTTATGCCCATTCTGAAACGCCTCGGTTCTGTAAGCGTTCGCATGTACGCCGACGATCATCACCCGCCGCATTTCCATATCGTTGGAATCGATTTTCAGGTGCTCGTGAGGATTTCGGATTTAGCTGTCTTCGCTGGCGAGGTTCGCGCGGCCATGATCGCAGAAGCAATCGCATGGGCGAAAGATCACCGGCAGGAGCTTGACCTCAAATGGGCTGAATTGAACGAAAGAGGATGACGATGCCGAAGAAGACGCTGCCGCGCATCCGAGCCGTTGAAGCTGCGGAAGCGCCCTTTACGCTCCGCGTGCAGTGGATAAGCGGCGATGAAAACACGATCGATCTTTCCGGTATCATTCACACCTTCAAGGTCTTTGCACCTCTACGCACTGACCCGAAACTGTTTCGTCAGGTGCATCCCGGTGAGCATGGCACCGATCTCGTCTGGAACGAGGACATTGACCTGGCCAATGATACGCTCTGGCGGCTGGCGCAGGAACAATCTGGCGCGACCATGAGCGCGGAGGCCTTTCAGGCATGGCGTAAACGCCATGCCTTCACGCTCGATACAGCAGCCAAGGCATTAGGCCTCAGCCGCCGTATGGTTGCCTATTACGAAGAAGGTAAACGGCCAATCCCGCGCACGGTCGCGCTGGCTACGCGCGGCCTTGAGTTAACGAACTCGCATCCAGGCTCATTCATTGAATTCTGCCGCCATTAAAGAATGGGAATTCCTTCCCATTAATTTGTTTGCTTTGCTTATCTCATTGAAAACACGCTTAAAGCTGCCTCATCCGCACATGATCGTCCGCCAATCCGCGTTAGGGTTAAATCGCCTTTAACCGCCGCCGCCTAATTTGCTTAATGCTGGCCAATTGGTCCCCAAGAGCAAGTGTAGCGGATGCGGACGAGTCTTCTCTTCGTTGCGATCGACCATATTCCCGACCCCCTGCGGGCCTTTGCCGTGCGCCGCACCGCGGAAGCCACTGGCCTCGCCTTGGTCATCGGCACCGGCATCCTTGGAATGGCGCTTGCCACTTGGTCGGTCCAGGATCCGAGCTTCAATCACGCGACTCAAGGTCCCATCCGCAATATCCTCGGCGGGCCAGGCGCGATCGCCGCCGATCTGATCATGCAAATGCTCGGTCTCTCCGCCGTGGCCTTTCTTACACCTCTGGCTTTCTGGGGGTGGCGCCTTTTGACCGCGCGCCGTCTCGAACGGCTGAAAATGCGTCTCACGCTTTGGATCCTGGGCGGCGTGTCCGTCGCGGGATTTGCCTCGGCTCTGCCCATCACCACGCGCTGGCCTTTGCCGACGGGCCTTGGCGGCGTGATTGGCGATGCTATGCTCGCCCTGCCGCATAAGATGTTTTCCGGCTCCGGTGTGCTGGTGGTCGCGCTTTTCTTCGCGGGCTTTGCGATTCTCTGCCTATCCGCCTCGGTAAAGCTCAATGGCAGGGATAATTTCGAAGCCGTGGATGAGGATGAAGACGAGTTCACCCCCGTGCCACGCGCAAGCGCCCGCGCCGCCGATGAGGACGCAGATGGCGAGCCAGGCCTCGGATTAATCTCGCTTGGCGCGCTCATTCATGCGGGTCTCAGCCTCAAGGCCGCCATTAAACGGCGTCTTCCCCGCCGTAAAAAGACATTGCCTCCGGGCCCAGCGCCTTGGCAGGCGGCAGCGCATGACGCTGGTTTTCCTGACTCTTTTGACGATGCCATATGGCCCGAGGAACGGGTCGAACCCCGGTTCGATACGCCTTTCGATGCAAGCGTCTATGCGCCGCCCGCCACACGCGCCGCGAAGCAGGCAGCGGAATGGGGTGAGGAAGAGGAGGCAGCCGGCCCAAGCCGCGTCCGCCCAGGCGCGGCGCCGCTGAAAAGCGGAAACCGGATCGCGAAGGAAGCGCAGCCTTCGCTTCTCGACCGTCTTGGGCCTCCGTCTTATCAGCTGCCGCCGCTTTTAATTCTGGCCGAGGCAAAGAAACAGGCGGCCGCGGCGGGCAAACTCTCCGAGGAAGCGCTTGAACAAAATGCCCGTCTTCTTGAAGGCGTGCTTGAGGATTTCGGCGTTAAGGGCGCGATCATCAATGTCCGGCCCGGTCCGGTCGTCACGCTTTATGAACTTGAACCGGCACCCGGAATCAAATCCTCGCGCGTGATCGGCCTGGCAGATGACATCGCGCGGTCGATGTCCGCCGTCTCGGCGCGCGTTGCCGTTGTCCAGGGCCGCAACGCGATCGGCGTCGAGCTTCCCAATCAGCGGCGTGAGACGGTCTTCTTGCGGGAACTGCTCGCCAGCGAAGATTTCGAGAAATCGAAGTACAGCCTCGCAATCGCACTTGGCAAAACGATCGGCGGCGAGCCAATCATCGTCGATCTCGCGAAGATGCCGCATCTTCTCGTCGCGGGCACGACTGGTTCGGGTAAATCGGTTGCAATCAATACAATGATCTTGAGCCTGCTCTACCGGCTGAAACCGTCCGAATGCCGGCTGATCATGGTCGATCCGAAAATGCTCGAATTGTCCGTCTATGACGGCATTCCACATTTGCTGACGCCGGTTGTGACCGACCCGAAGAAAGCCGTTGTTGCGCTCAAATGGGCGGTCCGCGAGATGGAGGATCGCTACAAAGCGATGTCGAAATTGGGCGTCCGCAATATCGATGGGTTCAACGCGCGCGTCGTTCAAGCCATTGCCAAGAAGGAAACCATCACCCGCACGGTGCAGACAGGCTTTGACCACGAAACAGGTGAGGCCATCTACGAGCAGGAGGTCATGGACCTCGCGCCGCTGCCTTATATCGTCGTGATCGTCGATGAAATGGCCGATCTGATGATGGTGGCGGGCAAAGATATCGAAGGCGCCATTCAGCGCTTGGCGCAAATGGCGCGCGCGGCCGGCATCCACTTGATCATGGCGACGCAAAGGCCGTCGGTCGATGTCATCACCGGCACGATCAAAGCGAATTTCCCGACTCGTATTTCTTTCCAGGTGACGTCAAAGATCGATAGCCGCACCATTTTGGGCGAACAGGGCGCCGAGCAGCTGCTTGGCCAGGGCGATATGCTCTATATGGCAGGCGGCGGCAGGATTTCACGTGTCCATGGCCCCTTCGTCTCGGATAACGAGGTCGAAAAGGTCGTCGCGCATCTGAAAAGCCAAGGGCAGCCGGAATACCTCGACACAATTACGGCCGATGTTGATGCTGGCGCTGCCGATGAAGGCGAGCGGCCGGCGCCCGGCAGCATGGACGCGGAGGAAGCTGGCGATCTCTATGATCGCGCTGTTGCAATCGTGCTGCGCGACCGCAAATGTTCGACAAGCTATATCCAGCGGCGGCTTTCCGTTGGCTATAATAAAGCGGCCTCGCTGGTCGAGCGGATGGAAGAAGAAGGGGTTGTCGGCGCGCCCAACCATTCGGGCAAGCGCGCCATATTGGTTGGCGGCGGAGTCGATCGCGGCGCCTTCGATCTTGCCCGCGAGGCCTAGATTCTGCCAACACGCAGCGGCGGCCTCACGAACTAGCTAAGGCTTAGCGAGCTGCTGCTTAATGGCTTCGCCGATCCACATATCCTGGCTCACATTTGCGTTTTGGGCAGCTTTTTGAAGCTGGCCATACAAAGACGAAGGCACAGGCACATTGACAAGGATATCTTCTTGATCGCTGGCCTGCCCCCTGTAAACGACGCTGGCGAGATTCGACGCGAAGCGGCGGACAAGCTCCGCCTTTCCTTTGTCTGAAAGGCTGGTCTCCGGCGCGATGCGAGAGCAATAAGCAACAACAAGCTTATCGACAATTTCGCCGCTTTTTGTGCCTTCCATTTTCATTTCTTCAATAGCGGTGCGTAATGGTTCGCTGATTCTGGGCTGGAGTCCTGGCATCTCCGCCGAGCTTAAATTAAGTTTGCTGCTCCCTTTGGGGGCGCCGGCCACGGGACATTTGAAACCCGCAGCCCATGCAGGAAAGGGCATCAGCGCCATGACGGCAAGCACTTTCGTCATTCTATGAAACTCCGGCACCGTCCGCCTCCATAGCTGATCGCGGAAATCCGCCTGCACTATTAATGAGAACAAGTGGCCAGAGTTGCATCAGCTGTGACTATCCTGGCGCAATGGTGCGCGGAAGCAATTTAACTCAAGGCAGGTTGTCACTGCGATATCGGACAAAACGGCATGAGATAAGCAATCCGGCGTGTAGGCGGGTGCACGATAACGGCATAGGCTTTCGTTAGAAAATAGGCATAGCCGCTATATTCAGGGAGCGCCTTAACCAACTCAGCCGTGACCGGTTTGAGCTTTTGCCGGGGATCGATTTTTGAACCGACATTTAGAAGTCTGCCAGACTTTATCCGTAGCGGGGGCTTATCGGCTTCAATAGACCTTGCGATCTGGTGCAGGGTGACGCCGTTCACCGCCGGTGAAATATCCTGTAAATGGCAAGCTCCCGGCTTGATGGCAGCTTGCGCAGCTGGCGTGAGCGCTGCGAAGACGCTCAATATTAAGCTGAAGCAGAATTTGCTTTTAGGCATTGAAGAACAGCTTTACTGGCTTGTCTTATCTTGGCTCACTTCCACCTGCACATTTGGCCTCTTCCCGCCGGTACCGTATTTTGTCCACAGCCGCCGCGTTTCAAGGCTGAATTCATTCCACTATGGCTGGATGCTTGAGACGGCTCTGAGAAAGTCCTATTCACGCCACAAGGGCAGTCTATCGGGTCGGACGGTCAAAAGTTGAGTTCATCGCGTTTCTTGGAGACATTGGATACGTCCAACGCCTCAAGAAGCTTTTCCGGTGGGCTGCGTCTGAAAAATCATCGTGATCTCAAGAGGCGTTGTCATGAAGCGTGCGGATCGCCTTTTTCTGATACTGAGCGTGCTCGGCTGCGCCTTGGCAGCGGCAGCGGCTCAGGCAGAAAACGCGCCGCTCAATCTCAACCCTAAGCCAGCAGCGGCTTCGAAGCAGGTTCCCGCGCCACCTCCGCCGCCGCCCATAGACGCGGCTACGGCCATTCAGAAAGCCAATGCCTACTTCAGCACGAATTCCACCATGATCGGCGATTTCGTACAGATCGGCGGCGATGGAAGGCGGTCTGAAGGCAAGATCTATGTGCAGCGGCCCGGAAAGCTCCGCTTCGAATATGCGCTGCCTGCGACGCTGGAAATTGTCGCCGACGGCATGTCGGTTGCCGTGGTCGATCGTAAGCTTGGCACCAAAGATGTCTATTTCATCAGTCAGACGCCGCTGAAATTTCTGCTCAAGGATAAGATCGATCTGTCGCGGGATGCACAAGTCATCAATGTGACGAGCGACGCCAACGCCGTCTCTATCCTGATTGAAGATAAACAGACCTTCGGAGGAACATCTTTTATAAAACTGATGTTCGATCCAGTGAAGTTCACGTTGAAGCAATGGCAGATCACCGATCCGCAGGGCTATGAGACCTTGGTTTCCTTGTTCAACGTGGATTTGACCAAAAAGCCGGATCCCTGGCTTTTTGGTCTCGCCCCGCCGCCGGCCGAGCATCCGGCGGATGCGAATTGAAAAAGCCTCTCACGTTTTTTTGAGCTGCCTTGCCGCGCGGGGATATGCTTCCCATTTCCCCATTATTGAGCGATTAGTTCAGCGAGCCTATCCCCCCGTTTGGTTCTGTTGAACTGGTGCCGGCCCCCCTCCCGGCCACGTTCGCTCTTTTGGGCGCCCGGTGTAACACCGGGCGCCGTTTTTCTTTGCGCAGTCCCGTAAAAGTGTGGGCGAGGCAGCTTCGCGCTTGCAGCGGCGCAAGAGGCGTGGTGAATCCAAGCAATTAAAATCGCAGGAATTTTGTGATGCGGCTGACGCTCGCCACGTGGAACATTAATTCAGTCCGGTTGCGTATCGGACTTGTCACCCGGCTTCTTGCTGAACATGCGCCTGACATCCTATGCCTTCAGGAAACCAAATGCCGCGATTCCGAATTCCCGCTTTCTGAATTTCACAAGGCTGGTTATCCGCATGTCGCGATCAATGGCCAAAAGGGATATCATGGCGTTGCGATTATCTCGAAACTGCCTTTGACGGCCATCGCCAAGCGTGATTTCTGCGACAAAGGGGATGCGCGCCACATCAGTGTGAATGTCACGCCCGATGGGGCAAAGCCGATCGCGCTGCATAATTTCTACGTGCCCGCTGGCGGCGATGAGCCGGACCCGGACATCAATCCGAAATTCGCGCATAAGCTCGCATTTCTTGACGAAATGGCGAGCTGGATGGGGGCTGAAAAGATCGCGCATGAACATGCGATCATGGTCGGTGACCTCAATATTGCGCCGCTCGAACACGACGTCTGGAGCCATAAAGCGCTTTTAAAGATTGTGAGCCACACGCCGGTTGAAGTCGAAAGATTGGGCCTTGTCTTTAAGGCGGGTCCTTGGTTCGACGCCTTGCGCCATTATGTGCCGCCGCAGGAGAAGCTTTATACGTGGTGGAGCTATCGCGCGGCGGATTGGGCAAAGGCTGATAAAGGCCGCAGGCTCGACCATATATGGGTTAGCCAAAGCCTTGCGCCGCATTTAGGCGGCATGAGCGTCTTGCGCGAGAGCCGTGGATGGGAACGGCCATCCGACCATGTTCCAGTGATCACACATTTTGATTTTTAGCTGGATCGCGGCTGAACCGGGCGGCTTGGCTCGCCGGGATCGCCTAACCTTTAAGACCCCGAGATTGCGTCAGCTCTCCGGCAAAAATTTGCAGATTTTTTGCCATCCGCAGCCGCAGGCGCTCAGCGCTTTGTGGAAACTCCTCTAAAATACGATGAAACAACGTCCGGGAGATTTTAAGGACGCTTGATGGCTCGCGGGCCATAGCCGTGGCGGGGCGCCGCGTTTCCGCAATCATTGCGAGATTGCCGATTACACTTTGCGGGCCGAGGATACGCTCCGCTTCGCTGCCATCATTTTGAGTTGTCAGAGCGATCGAACCGCTCAGGATGACGAAGCCGCCATCTGCCATTTCGCCGCGCCGGAACAATACATCCCCAGCACGCAAAATCCGCGTCTCGGCGGAAAAGGCAAGCAGCCGCAGGGCCTCGGGTTCAAGCTCCGAGAAAGCCGCATTACGTGCAAGATTACGGACGTCGTCGTCGAGAGCCATGAGTCTTTGTCTAAAGGGGTTTTAACCTAAATGATTATGGGATCAGCTTATAGCCGCCCGCTTCTGTGATGAGGAGCTGGGCCTTTGCAGGATCAGGTTCGATCTTCTGACGCAGACGGTAAATATGCGTCTCCAAAGTATGAGTGGAGACATTCGAATTATAACCCCACACCTCGCGCAAGAGCACATCGCGTGTCACCACGGAGCGGCCAGCGCGATAAAGGAAGCGCAGAATCGCGGTTTCTTTTTCGGTGAGCCGAAGCTTGCTGCCTTTTTCGTTGATCAGATGTTTCGAGCCCGGCTGAAAGGCATATTGCCCGATCTGAAACTGCGCATCGTCGGAGGCCTCATGCTGGCGCAGATGCGCCCGCATCCGGGCCAGCAAAACCGAAAACCGGAAGGGCTTTGTCACATAATCATTGGCGCCCGATTCAAGCCCTTGGACCGTATCCGCGTCGGAATCTTGTGCCGTCAGCATGATGATCGGCGCGGTAAAGCCCTTTTCCCGCAAAATCCGGACGGCATCGCGCCCGTCCATATCCGGGAGGCCGACATCCATCAAAACGAGATCGGGCTGTTCAGACTCCGCGGTTGCCAGCGCGGCTTGGCCTGTCGCAGCATGGACGGCGGAAAATTCTTCGTGCAAAGCAATTTGTTCACCCAAAGCCGCGCGGAGATCTTCGTCGTCGTCGGCAATCAGGATCTTGCGAACCTGCGTCATGGATAAATCCTTGTGGAACCGCGTGAAGCCGAAAAGGGGGACGGCCTGGGGGATGCGCGGTCTATTCGATAGCGTGGCCAATACAAGCGTTCCTTGCAAGAGGAAACGGCGGAAAGCCCCGGCAACCTCGGGATATGCTGGTTTTTACGGGACTTCCGCTCCTTCGAAGCAGGGACGCCCCCAAAAGTCACCAAAAGCTATGCAGCGGCTTATTGTCACGAAAAAGGCAAATACCGGTGAAAAGTCAGTTCATCCGCAAGGTATTCTTCGCGCCGGCGCCCTGATTCTGCCTTGTGCGATTGGCACTTCCGGCATTTCACACGATAAGCGGGAGGGTGATCGCGCCACACCAGCCGGATCTTGGCCGCTTCTTTATGGTTTTTACAGGCCTGATCGAGGCCCCCGCCCAAAAGCTTGGCAATTGTCGCAGCCTTTGCGTCCCAATATGGGCTGGTGCGATGATTCCGCATCCGCCGTTTACAATAGACCGGTCAAACTGCCTTTTTCCGCTGGACATGAAAAAATGTGGCGGGATGACCGCCTCTATGACGTAGTCATCGTGCTCGGATATAATTTGCAACCGCGCCGCAAAAAGCGCGGCAGCGCGATCTTTCTACATTGTGCGCACGGCGATCTGGCGCCGACCGCCGGATGTATCGCTCTCAGGCCAGCCGATTTGCGGCGGCTTCTGCCGCGCCTTTCCGCGAAGACGGTGCTGATCGTGAGGTGAGGGTGTCGCGTTCAGCGCCCCTGCATGAGCCTTGCGACGACTTTCGACGTATAGGCGACCATCGGGACGACGCGGGCATAATTCAGCCGTGTCGGGCCGATGACGCCGAGAACCCCGACGATACGCTGTTGCGGATCGTGAAACGGCGCCGCGATCATCGACGATCCAGAGAGCGAGAAAAGCTTATTTTCCGAACCTATAAAGATGCGCACGCCTTCACCGCCCTCAGCACGGCTCAAAAGGTCGATCACATCCTTTTTGGTTTCGAGATCGGCGAAAAGCAGCCGGATCCGTTCAAGCTCCTCGATCGCGGTCAAATCTTCCAGCAGATGGGCCTGGCCGCGCACGATCAGCTGCGGGGTATGACCCGCCGCATATTCGCTCCAGCTTGCAAGGCCAGCGCTCACAAGCCGCGCCGTCAGTTCGCCAAGTTCCGATTCAGCCAGCTGACGCGAGGTTTCGATCTCGCTTTTGACCTCCGCGAGCGTGCGGCCTTTGATGCGCGAATTCAGGTAATTGCCGGCTTCGATCAGGGCTGAGGGCGGCAGGCCGCGCGGTATGGGCACAATGCGGTTTTCAACCGATCCGTCCTCGCCGACGAGGATGGCAAGCCCGCGCTCGGGCTCGAGCCGCAGAAACTCAATATGTTTGAGCTTGATATTATCCTTGCTCGTTACGACGATCCCCGCGCTGCGGGTAAGGCCAGACA
>Ga0116231_10009361_pt1 | contig 16591 bp, 15 predicted proteins | sample S1TSphgellanicum_2_FD_89695 | JGI IMG/M metagenome (GOLD analysis project Ga0116231, IMG submission 89695) | Host-associated microbial communities from peat moss isolated from Minnesota, USA - S1T2_Fd - Sphagnum magellanicum MG | ecosystem: Host-associated > Plants > Peat moss > Unclassified...
GTTGACAAGCTTTAGTCACTCACACGGGCCTGCACACAACCCACACAAAGTGGTCAGTGCAAAGTTAGAGCACACTTGGTGCTAGGACGAGCCACGGGCAACACGGACACACAAGACTCACCATGGCCCGGACTTGGGGGAAGCCACCACCTTCCCCCTTATAGTACACTCTGTGACTCGTCGCAGGGGTGGCATCCAAATGGCCATTTTGTCCCGGGACTCCCGGGACTCCCGCATGAGAGTCCCGAAATCGCGCATTTTCGGGACTCCCGCGACTTTGAAGCTTCATAACTTTCGGAACAGACCTCCGATCGACTCGCTGTCTGAAGCAAAGTTGTAGGTCTCGTCGAGACCTTTTCAACGATATGTCGCACGTTTTCTACAACCAAGTATTTTGGGTCGATTCCCGACTTTTAGTGGTCAGGAGTCAAAACTGGCAAACTCCTGGGAATTCGACTCCCGACCCTTCTTTTGGCCATAACTTGTGTTTCAAATGTCCAAATGGGCAATGCGAGCCATTTTAGATATCTACGCTTCAAGAGCTTTCCCATGATATAAATAACGTCACAATCCATTGAGGTTTGACCCCTGCAATCGCTCTCTGAAGCTTCGGGAGTCCACCAGGACTCCACTTCCCAAAGTGGGAGTTGCCTTGGGAGTGTGAGGGTTCACTCCCTCATACTCCCTCACACTTTCTAACACTCCTAGGAGTATGTGATGTGACTCCCGGGCTTCCTCTTGCCTTAACTCCCGGGCTTTCTCTTGGCCCGCAACCTTGCAACCCCCTTAGCCTTGGTCGCGAGCCCAAAGCTAGGGTTGCGACAATGACTATGGAAGAAAATTCACAAGACCTTAAATCAAACCACTACTCTCCTCCACTCCAATAAAATCTGAACAATATGATATCTTTGGAACATGCCAAGCAATGAATGGGTGTTATGAAAAGAGATTATATACTTTTATGTGTAGACAATTTTCAACTCTAGGAATTCTATTTGTTTGACTATTGTTTTTAATGCCCCTTGGCTACTAGCAATCTTGGCTACATGAGCCAATCTTCACGAGAAGCTTAACATTGTGGCTAACTATAGTAGCAATTTTTGCAAGCTCTATCATGCACCCAACAAGAAAGCCCTTGACTTGCTTGCAATTGATATCATGATTTTTAAATTTCTTGAGGGCAAGAATAGTTGGATTGATTCAACAAGCTCTATTTGGATTCAAAAATTTGGGAGAAGGGGTGGGAAGAGAGTGCATTTCTCCTTGTACATTGTATCTCCTGGACACAAGATTTCATTAAATTTTTTAAATGAAGAGGTAGGTTGATGATTCTCATAAGAATATGATTGCACTAGTTGGTGACAATGTCAGACCATCACCTTTATCATGGATAACACAAGGAAGAGTTGCCACAAGCTTGCTCACTAACTTCATTAACTCCTAGTAGTGGGTGTAGATGGGTGTACAAAACCCTATGCAAACACTTGTTGTCATGAGTTTCTATTGCATTTCTAAAGTCAATCAAAAAATTCAATCATGGCATCGGCTAGCATGCATGAGACATAGTTACTAAGTGAAAAAGTAATTAGTGTTGCCATTTAAGTTGCAACAAGCTTGTGACAATAAGCCTCATTGTAGCTTTGTCCATGTAGACACAAAGCATCTAAGCCTAGGGCATGAAGAGAGGCCTACCTAAAAGGTATGTGGTTGGACCTCATGCACCCTAAACCTATCTATCCTCTAAGCACACCAATAATGACTAGCATATGCATAACATCTATGAAAGCCACTTGAAAATATTATGTATGAGATTGCAAATAAAACTCCACATCAAGAGCACAATGATGAAGGTAGCAAGACAATGAATGTGCCATAACCTCATAGGAGTCATTCACAAAAGTGTCAAACACTAATCACCTTCATCATGAATGGTTGTGATGAGTTGCTATGACTCTTCATTGACTTCATGAGCTCCCGAAAGTGGGTGTAGTAGATGTGCATAAGGACTTCAAAGACTCTCTATGTTTCAAATAAATTCAGAAACCCAATGATTCACGATGCCTAGTGTACAAAATATACTTAGTACCACAACCTTTTGTCCACATCAACTTGGCTCCACTCAACGGTACTCTATGAGTAGCAATTTGATCAATTGAGGAATAAAAAAGTGATTTTGTTGAAATTAAGTTCCATTCAAATGAAAATATTGAATGAGATTGCATGCACCTTGAATTGAATGTGAATTGAATTTCAAGTTCAATTCAATTGAAAAGAAATGGGATGCAAATTGGTGGAGAAGGTTTTCAAACCTGCTTGTGAATGTGATGTTGAAGAACAAAAACTTTAAAAATACTCAGATCCAAAAATACACCTTTCCATGCTTCTTTACTTGAGAATGGGCTAGACAGATTCTGGGCAGAAAATTGGTAAGATGAAATACCATGGGACACTCTACAGTTATCCTATCTATAGTTGTCCTACCTAAGCCAGCTCCAATGAATCATCATCACTGGAATTTGCTTTGACAGCATGTTCTTGATTGGAAGGAGGTAACTACTGTGGAGTAGGCATGGAAAAGAATAGAACTGTGTTAGCTCACAATGTGTCCAATGAGTATTTTTTTCACCTTCAGGGAAGGAGATCCAGGGCTCTCGCTCAACACTTTTTCACAGGCATCATGAAACCAAGGTAACAATCACAACCAGCATTGCACATTGGAACAAACATAAGGGCAGGCAAAACAATCCTTGCAGGCATTATATCCATTTGAAACAAGACACAGGAAAACACAATTTTAAGGTGATTGCATGCTGCTGCTGTCAAGGAACATAATCTCTGGTGTGTTTGTTATGATGAGACTCACTGCTTCATAGATAAGAGCACAAAGTTGGTGGAGTCCAGGACAAATAAATGGTTGCTCTACTCACCCAGTTTCTATGGCAAGATAAAGGAGGGGGAAAAAAAAAGTCTCACTTCTAAACCCTAAAGCCGCTGGCTGGCTTGTTCAGCCCAAGAAACTCTCAACCAAAAAAAAAAGAATACATGTGTTAAGGAAAATTGGAAAACCTGTTGTGAGATTGTTGAGCAGATCCCCAAGGCCAAAAAGCAAAGTGTGATGTGCTCCTCCCTTTGAAGAAATGGGATTGATTTCAAACAGGAAACCCTAAAGAATTTGGGTTTGTGTGATAGGGTTTGCAGATCCTTCTTCTCTTTATTGCTGCTGCTTGAGGTATTCTTGCCATCCCAGTTGCTCAAGCCTTTCCGCTTTCTCCAACACCATCTCCTTCAAACCCTTCTGATAGTCCAGCATCTTGTCCACCAATTCCGGGCTGCTGAGGCCAAGTATCCGCACTGCCAACAGTCCTGCATTGGTGGCATTCTGAATGGCAACAGTCGCTACCGGAATTCCTCTCGGCATCTGGACGATGGAGAGCAGGGAATCGAGCCCATCAGTGGCGCTACCCTTGACAGGGACGCCGATCACAGGAAGTGGAGTGAGGGATGCCACCATTCCAGGAAGGTGAGCAGCTCCGCCTGCACCTGCGATGATGACTCTCAGTCCACGTTGGTGAGCCGTTTGTGCATACTTCACCATTCTTTCCGGTGTTCGATGGGCCGACACAACCGTGAGTTCATACGCAATACCGAAGAGTTGAAGAATCTCTGCAGCACTTTGCATGACTGGTAGATCCGAATCCGACCCCATAATGATTCCCACTGCCGCTCCCGGCTTAACCTCAGCTGCAGAATCCAAAACATCCGCTTGCATTGCTGCAGCAAATGTGGTCATCGTTGAAAAGCCCCTCTCTATTCTTCTTCTTCTCCCTGCTGGGCCGTTTGCTTGTCTCCTCCTCCAACTACCACTAACCCTAAAGCTTATACCCTGCGTGGACAGACTTGCTGCATCCTCATGGGAAGCTCGGGCAAGGTTACAAGACCTGTTGTACGTTGGAGATGCTTTCGCAGAAAGAGGAGAAGGGTCTACACTTGATGCGTTTGCAAACTTCAGAGAAAGGGAAGCTACAACAAATGCTTGAGAGGGGCATAGAAGAACACCCATTTCCCAAGTCAATTCCGAAGAATTTCAACAGTCTCTTCTTCGCGCGATTGCAAACAAAGAGACAAGCCACCCACCAGAAACAGGCAGCAGCTCTGCGTCTCGAGAAATTCAGAAAGGGGAGGGAATACACGGCCAGAAGAGAGAGAGAGAGGATTGTGTGAGCGAAACGTTGTAACCCTAACCCTAAGCCATGGAGAGCCTAATCTCCATGGACTTGACATATAACCGGAATCACAGGAAACCTTCCAAAGGCACTGTATGGGTTGCCGGATCCGGCATGTTGGGTTACATTCATGAGCATTTTCAATGCATTTAGGAGAGCAAAGTCTGGGGAGCAGGGAGGAGGGTAGGAAAATCAATGCAGAAATCATTGAGGCCAACTTGGAGGTAGATTGGATCCCTGCGTTGGAACCTCCATTGGGAACATGTATATGATGTGTGGGAATGTGGAGGATGCAAGAAGAGTATATGAGAAAATGATGGAACAAAAATGTGGTGGCTTCAATTGCAAGATATGCTCAGCAAGGAGAGAGAGGAAAATAAAAGGCTTTCGAGAATGTTGGAAGAATGCAGCAAGGGATTATACCAAACACGATCACATTGGCAGTCCAAAAGCTTTGGAAAAGGGCAAGAAAGATCCATAATCATCTATCTCATCAGAGCTGGGTTTGAGTCAAGTGGATCGGTTGGAAATGCACTTATCAGCATGTATTGTAAATTTGCCATTGTAGAGGATGCACCCCAGGTACTTGACAAACTTTGTGGATGTTAATTTGATTGCTTGAACATCAATGGTTACAGGATACTCTCAGCAAAGCTCCAGTAAGGAAATGTTGGAAAATTTTCAAGCAAATGTAAAAGCCAGACTTAAAGAATATTGAAATCAGTTTTCTGTGCATGTGCCAGTCCAGTAGCTCTGGATCATGGCAAACAAATTCATAGCTAGATTCTCAAAGTGGGACCTGATTTGGATCTTCACCTGGTCAGCACTTCGGTGAACATGGTGCTACATGTGGAAGATGCACATCAAGTTTTTGACCAGAGGAGACAACCAAATGTGATATTGTGAATTCAATGATCACAACTTGTTCTCAAAACAGGTTTTGCAAAGAGGCACTGCAGCTCTTTTGAGCAATGTAATGTGAAGGAGAGAAACCAGACAAGGTGACAATTACTGGTGTTCTCTACACATGCAGCCATGGTCACTTTGTTAAGGAAGGTTGGCTCTACTTTTCCTCAATCTGGTATAAGCATGACATTATGCCACCATCTGTGCACAATAGCCATATGGTCAATTTCCTTGGTTGTGCAGGTCAATTGCACAAGGCACATTCTTTCGTCCTCAATATGTCATGCAAACCTGATGCTTTCTTATGTGGAATCTTGCTGAGTGTGCCTCTGGGATTCATGACAATGTGGAACTTGCAAAATATGCTGTTGAGCATGTCCTGGAGCTATCACTAGAAGCTAGAAGATGCAGATGTATATCAGTGATGGTTGGTTTTGTTATGGGCCAGTTCTGAATCCAAGTCCGGATAACCAGACTCTAGGTTCAACCTCTTGAATCTAACCTTGTGATTTGCTCTGGTTGGAACTAGAACCGGAACCAAAGGTGTAGGAATTTGAAGAACCCTACTCAAAATTGTCTTGAGAGGTTTCATCAAATTTTTAAAATAATTGGAATCAGAACCATAGTTTTCATCAAATCAAAAAAATTGTGTGAATTGAAATTGAAGGTTTTTGTAAAACCAAGAATTGGACAACCCTGGTATGGACTCATGCCATGGTGGGTTGCTTTTGCAATCTCTGTAAGCCAGTGAGTCGTCTTGGTGATTTGACATGAAGTCTCATGCTGGCTTGAATCCCTTTGGGGTCTTGAAATGAGAAACTCGTGCTAATGTGAATCCGCTTGGCTTCTCAATGTGAACAACTCATGCCAGCATGAGTGCTCTTGGCATCTTCTTAGGTGGATTCAAGTCAGTGTGAATGCCTCGGCTATCGCATTTTGGGATTCATTCCCCTAAGTTACTGTTCAAGGGAAGACTCAAGTTGGTTGGAGTAGCCTTGTTGTATACTAGGGTTAATCATGTTGGCTTGCTGTGTCTTTCGTGGGCACTCATGTCAATGTGAGTCCCCTTTTAAGAGGATTCAAATTAGTATGAATGTTTTGACTATGTCTTTAAATGGGATTCATGCAACATGAGTGCCTTTGTTGCACCCATAGGGAGGATTCATGTCAAGGTGCATGCCTTAACACCTTGGTGTGGAGGATTCACATTGTGAATGCCTTTGGCATGTCCAAGGTAAGGGGAATCATGCTATGATGATTGCCCTTGGTGTGTCCTTAGCAAGATAGTGATAGTCACACCATCATGAGTTTGTTTGGCGATTCAAAGTGGAGGACTCACACCAACATGGGTACCTTTAATGTGTCCTTATGTGAATTCACAATAGCACAAGCACGTTTATTGTGTCCTTATGTGAATTCACACTAGCACAAGTACCTTTATTGTGTCCTTATGTGAATTCATGCCAATGCGAATCTCATTAGTGTATTGGCATGGAGGACTCCCATGGCAACATGAATGCTTTTGTTGTGTCCTTAAGAGGATTCCCTTTTTTGACTATTTAAGGGCATGAATCCTTTGATACCTATTTAAAGGGGATTAATATGGGCTTTAATCGTTGGAGTCCCATTCAAACCTTCTATCATTTCTTATTGTCTTTAGAGCGGGGTCAATGCATGTAATGGGTGTGGTAGATGTGCTTTGCATAATGTTATTAAGGTATTGTTTAATTTGAAATTTTTTTAACCCTTTCATAATGAACATATTTTGGAGATCACCTTTGAATTCATCATAAATGGATGGTTAGTTTTATAATTAATGCAAATTAATGCTAAAATCATTGTGCAAAATCATCATTATTTTGAAGATTATTTATAGTATTGATAATTTAATTGGTTTTAATTCGCCAAATAATGATCATTATTTATTAAACTCTCTTGTTAAGTTGGGTATTAGTTATTAGACATCCCCATTTTAATGATCGTTTATTATTAATATTGTGTAATATGAAACCTTCCTTTGCTATTGACTGTTTTGTCAAGTAGTTTTGAGAGTTTTAAGGTTGAAAGTTCATGAAGTTCTATTGTATCATTTACTTGTTTAATTATGAATAATTGTAATTGTGATAAAATGTTTTAACATTACTTGCATTGATTGAAATATTATTTTTACAAGTGCAAGAGTTTTATTTTGAAATAACCATATTTTTGGGATAAACATGCAAAGGGTTTAAGTTTATTCAAGTTGGGACTTGTGTTTTCGTTTTTTTGGGTTTGGCTTGTGTTGACGGTTGTGGGGATTTAAACCCCAAATCTAGTCTAAGACCACAAGCTAGCACATAGTTATATGACAATAATTATAATTTCTTGGGATTGGTTTTTCATCTATATGTGGCCATCTATATGTGAAAGCATGTTTACATGGTAGTTGTAACCAATGATGTTTGTTCTTATAATTGTAACCCAAAATACATCATTGGGCATTCAAAGAAATAAACCTTGACTTATTTGGTTAACAAACAACAAAGATGAAATAACCTTCTTCATTGACCCAAAAGGTCCAATAGTCATCAAGTTTACCATTTGACATTTATACACCAGCAAAATATCAAGAGTTATTAAAAAAAGAATTAATGAAAAATAAACAACCATTGAAAAATAGATTAGTTTTGCTCAAGTTTGAAATTATATTTTCAATGTTTTTGAGCATCTTAGTTTTACAAAAATATTCCTATATTTGGATTTACAATTACATAAAAAATGAATGTGGGGTATAGGTAATCCATGTAGTTGTGCGACATTCAAATGTGGGTGGGTTGCTTGACATTGCTAATGTTGAAAACAAAATTTTGAAGTTTGTTTCATTTTTGCATTGTAAGGTCTCGTTGGGTGTTTCAAAAGGGTGACTTCAAATTTGTGTTTACAAATGTGATTAAAAGAAAATTGACATCACAATTTCCATTGATGGGCTCTTCTACCGCAACAACCTAATGTTAAACTTGATGCAACAATCATCTTCTTTGTATTTTGTTTCAAGGAATGCAATTTATGATTTCTCATCCATGTTCCTTCCACCAATGATGTCAACATCAACATCATTGATAATGTTTTCATCCCATTGATTCCATCAAATAACTTCATCTAACTCCATCAACAATTTCATCCAAATTGATTTCCAAACTATATCAATTAACGTCATCCAAAAAACATCCATAAATTCATCCAAAGTGTAGTTCACATTTGTACATGATTTTTTTTTAATTTAAGAAAATATATTATTTCTTGGTTTTTTAAAAGTGGAAAAAACAACTAGAAACATAAATATTTAAAAAATTCTTGTTCCATAATTAGTAGATTACTTAAACTATGGAAACCAATTACCATTAAAGTTTAATTATAGTCAAAGTCTACAAATTTTCAATCTTAGATTTAAACCCCAAAAAATCCATTATTTTTAAGGTAAATTTGAAAGTGATTTTTTTATTAAAAAAATCAAAGTTGCCAAATAAACAATAAATGCTAGATTTGGTATAAATTTTGAAATCTAACAACTTTTTCATAGAATGTCAAGTTAAAGAAATTATTAAAGCTTTAGGCTTGAATTTTTAAAGTATATGATCATTTTGAAGAAGTTACAAATTACAATGAGACAATTTTTTCAACTAGAAAAAAATTCTATTGAGAAAAATATTATAATGTTGTGGTTGCAAGGCATAATCCAATGTCTTGTTAACAAGCCAATTTGTTTTTTTTAACTTTACAATGTCTATTTGTTTGATTCAAAAGTAAATGAATGTTTTGGAAGTGTGAATTCAATTATTTCAAATGTTTTTCTATAATTGAATTTGTGCAATTCAATTCATTTCTAATTTTAAGGATTTAATCATTGATTGATCACATATATTGTTATATGACAATAAAGATGGGTTAGTGACTAGTTGATTGTTTGTGTTGTTCCCATAGGGTATATGAAATACATTAACCTCAAAATATGTTTGTTGCAATTTGAACATGCAAGTTATTTCGATAATTTTTGGCTTTAAAAATAAACCTAAGTTATTAAAAGAATTTTTAAAATAAGCATTAAGCTTAAATGACATGGAAGCACAAAAACAAAGACAACTATTTACATTTACATTTAATATAATGACTTCAACATTATCAATAACAACTAGAATTATTTTGTGCATTTTGCTTCATAATTATTTTATATTACAATGAATCATGCCCTATTCTTTTGCACATTCCATTCATTTTTGGGTTGAATGTGATGATTATATTACAATGGAATGTTTGGAATGGAATAGAACATTTTTAATGGAAGGTGTTAGTGAAATCATGTAGTGATATGTGTGTGTTATCCATGCATTATATTAATAAAAGACTATTACCAACAATTATTATCATCCCAAGTCCATTCCACTTAATGTACTTGTGTAAATAAACCTGAACAAGGGGTTCAACAATTACCATCCCTCTAATGGTAATGTCGAAAGAAATAATAAAACCCAAGAAAATATGATCATCATCTTGTAATTGCACTATAACTACTCAAAACCTAAAATAAGTAGATTATACTTTGCAATATAATTACCTCCTAGTTTCCCCATTGCTAGTGTCATTCCAAGGACTTGACAATTGTTTAAACGGCACCCCCTAAAAGAGAGAAAAATAAATAATTATAGTGATGATAATTTTACCTTGTAACAAAATTATCGCTATTGTGACAATAGTAATCTTCTTACCTTTCACCCCTTATAACTACTATCTCCCACACAACATACACACCAAAGAATGTTTGGAAAACCCATTATTTTTTCAATATGCCTCCATTGCCCAAAAGGAAAATAAAAACAAAAGGGATTGCCTCCCTTAGGACAATCCAATGGATGGTAGAAAGTACCCAAAAAAACCTCTAAAAAAGTCCAAAAAGGAAGGGGAAAAAATGATAACAATAGGAGAATTTTTTTTTAAAGAATAAAAAATGAACCCATAAAAAGAGAGAAAAAGTCACGTCCCCTTTTTTTAATCCCTCAAATCCTCTCTCATCTTACCAAAAGGTTAGCCAATTCCCCTCCCTACAAATTTGTCTTTAGATTAACTCTTGTTTTAGTGACAACTAGTTAGCCGATTAATTTCTAGAACATTTAAGCCATCGACTTTTTTCTTACCATTCCCTATAAACTAGCTAAACTAGTAAGTGCCATCTCCACCATTAGTGGAAATGATGGATAAATTCATTGCCCATAAATTAAAAAGTTGCTGAACTACCCTACTAGTTAAACTAATCCCTAGGTAAAGTAAACTTAACCTCCTTTCACAAATTTGGACGGAAGATGTATTTTTCACCAAAATTTCATGGAGCTTGTTATCACACATTCAAACAATAAATGCACATGCATGAACATTAATGGTCAAGGGTTTTGAAGGAAGGTTTGAATAATTTAAAACATGTTCAACATGGATATTTATTTCATTAAATAAAACAAAATATTTCTTTCAAAATAATGCAAGTATAAGTTTTCATTATAATCAACAAGTGTTTTGGTTCCTTTTATTATGATTAGACCTATTAAAAATAAGTTGAATCACTTTTTTTTAAAGCATTATATAGGCGGTAAAATGAATGTGATACAATGTCATTAATGTGATGAATTGTAAGGATTTCACAATTTGTCTAAACACCTTGTTTCAATGTGTTATTTTGTTTTTAAACCTAATGATTCCATGGTAGAGATATTCGATAATTTGAGTCAATTGCCTTACATAAGGTTCCCCAATATTCATTCCAAAAAAATCCACCATGCACAACACTCACACTTAGAATTGTAAATAAACAACCATTAAACACCATTCAAATTTGGGTACTATAAACACAAAGGTTAGGATCAACACCAAAAATATCAAAACCATTAGAAGTAATCACTATAAACCATCAACATGAACTAATCACTAGGAAATTGTGATTGTTGGAAAATAGTCACTTGTAACTATGATTGTTGGAAAATAATCATTGAGAGTATAACCATTAGAAAAGTAGTCATTGGAAAAATAATCAACATTTTGGATTATCCAAGGGAGCTATAAGAGCCCCCAAGGTCATATTAAATATGCTAAATGTGTTCTAGAATTCACAAGGCTAATTCAAGATGAAATTCATACATATAGAACCTAATTAGCCATAAGGAGTCCCATTGGTCACAAAGAAAGTGACTTTTAATTGTAATTGACATATGTCTATATACATTAATTACAATAATTATTTGATTTATGATTGAACTTAATATTCATAACTTTTAGTTTGTATTTCAAATTAATAATCAAAATACTCACACTAAATTTATTGTAATTAAAGTCATTGATATAGTTATTGTAATTATATTAATTTCATTACATTAAGTTCCTTATAATTTCAAATAAATATAATTAATCCAACATACATTATTAAACTAATTATTTATATATATATGTATATATATTTGAATAAAATAACATTACATAATTAATGTATAATTTTTATAAAATAATAGTAATTATTTTATTTATAAATTAATTATAGTAGACACATAATTTATAATTCAGCTTAATCATCCATAATTTTAAAATTTAGAAATATTTTTTAAATAAATATTAACACTACAATTAATTTAGTTATTTTAATTTTTATAATTGTAAGAATTATATTCAAATACACTAGAATATTTAATTATGTATTTAAAATGCTTAAGTTTTAATAATAATAACTAAATTTCATATCCATAATTGAGAAGTTATGTTTTATAATTAAGATTTTGGAAAAATTATAATGTAATTAGTATAATTATTGTAATGATTTTAATTGCAAGAATTATTATATAGTCATTTATTTTTAATTTTTAATTATGAAATTACTTTTCTACAATAAATATTTTTATAATAAATTTAGATTAATTAGAAATTTTAAGGTATGTTCAACAGATAATTTTTTTTAAATTAATAATTACCAATTAAAAACTTTACTTGATTGATAAATTTTTTTACAATAATAAATGTAATTATATAGTAGTTATTAAAATTATTTTAATATTAATATTAAAATAAATAATTTGTTTCAGAATTTATTTTTCTAACAATAATTTTTAGTTCATTATTTATAACTTGAAATTAAATATTTATAATATTTATTTTTATAATATTAATCAAATTATTTCTACAATAGTTACATAATATATTTTGACCAGATTTTTAAAAATAAGGATATATATTTAAATATTATAGTTATTTTTTAATTTGTGAATTATGTATTGACAAGTTGTGAATAACTAAATAGTTAGTTAGTTAAATATTAAGAAGTTATTAGTTATTTAATTAGTTAATAATGAATACATAATATTTGCAATCTATAGTTTATATTTGAAATATATGTCAAATTTAATCATTATTAACTAAATGATTATCTAATTATTTAGTGAGCCATGTACTTGAATTGTTTTTAAATCTAAAAATTAAAAATAAAAGGCATGAAAAATGTTTTGGAATTGTAACTTAGTTTGTAAGGAAGTTGCAATTTCAAAACTTATCCCATATTTTCTATTTTCCATTCCTATTTTGAACACTATATAAACAAGAGGTGTGGTCATCTAGTTTCACATTAAAAAATTTGTGCACATGGGAGGACCCAATCAAAATTTTAAACCCAAACCAAAAAGAAAAATTATGCACAATTATAAACTACCTACCTCCCCAACCTACTTATATACTTAACTAAATAGGTACTTAATTTTACATACCCACCTAGGTTGATTTATGTACCTACTTACATGAATAGGTATTTAACCTACAAATGTAGGACCTGCATACCTACATATTTTTTTATCTAAATAGGTAAGCAAGTATGTAGACTAAATTTGTGGGCACCTATTTATGTACTTACTTTGGTACATACCAACCTAATATTAATATTTCATATTAAATTAATTTTTAAATACCATGTGGCATATTTACATCGGGCCACATGGCGTAATATAATATCATCCAAACATTTGAATTGAACATCCCATATTATTTCAAATATTATTATTATTTATATTTTAAATAATTAAGTATTGAAACAATTGGTAGCACATCATTTGCCTTCAATAGTCACCAAAATAGTCATATTTTAGTCACATGTGACAATACGTGCACAATGGAATCAAAGGATGAAATTATATTTGTTGACTTTTTTTTTCATCTAATACCCCTTGTCCTTTATGATTAATATCACATGCAATTTGTCCAAGGCGATTAAGGGGATTTTAGTCACAAATCTTGTTTGCAATTACAATTTAATCGTATAAACCAATAAAAAATACATGTTTTTAAAAATTAGTATGTGCATCAATAAACTCAATTAAATCCTCAATTATATACCAAATGTGGATTAAACCTCACATGGGCATATGTGTATCAATAAAATTGTATTTACTGAACTTTCAAAACCATCAACATTACAATTAAATGGGTGGAAAAAGAAGGGTTCAAAACTTTGGCCATGTACATAGCCAAAGTACAAAAATCCATTGTTGGGATCATCAAGTTCTAACAAGTGAGCCACCATGAGGCATATTTTTTGGCATTCCAATTCAAATTGCAAGTAAGCTTTGTACTAACACCTCAAAATTCTTACCTTTACAATTGCTTGGTAATAAGAGGCATTGTCGAATTTCACAATCTCCAATGCTTTCCATGCCAAAATATTTCCCACAACCAAGTACAAAGCGTTGTTTGTTTGATGAAGATGCCACATCACTGATGGGTCCATGCACAAGCAAGTGAAGATATCTTCTATGATAAAGGCATATCTAAAACGAAGGAGTAGATGGCCATGGTTCTTGTATGAAAATTTTTAGCTATGGGTTTGGGTTTTGGGGTAGAAGGCACTTCACATTAAAATTTTCTTGGAGGTTCATGGCTTTCAATTTTCTCTTGGGATTTTGAAAACCATTGTCAATTAGGGTTTTGAAAATCTCACAAGGTTGGTTGCAAAATACAAGTGACCACAATGAAAGGAGAAAGTTTGCCAAATAGTGATGTTTGGGTTGAAATAATCATAAAAGAAATCATTTTCTTGCATTGTCTAGACTACAAGGATCATATTTTTAGTTAGGGCCACACCTCACCTAAAAAAATGAGCTGCAACAAAAGCTTCTACAAAAATAACTTGTTGTTTCTAGAAATGTATTCCCCCTTGCTTGAAAATGCATTTCATTCTTGTGCATAATTTTGATGATTTCAAAGAATGTGTTTAGATTTGGAACCACTCTAATGTAAATCAACTCATTCCATGTTTATCTCCAAACATTCATTTGCACAATTTCTTTTCATTTGCTCTTCCTACACATTATTTTCTAAACCTCATTTACTTTTGCACACTCCTCAATTTTTTACAAAGTTTCTCTTTACACTTGCACTTCCTACATTTTGACCAAAAAATGAAAATTCAAAGAAAAAACAAAAAATGAAAAAAAATCTTTGCATGTGACTTTCACATGGTCCTTGAGGATTTGCAACAGGTAATGTGCAACTTGACCAAAATAACTAACTTCATGGTAAGTTGAAAAGGAAAAACTTGTTTACCCCTTGTTGAAGCCTTTTGTTTTTATTTTTGTATTATGTTTGTGATTACAACCCATGAATATAACACCAAAAGTTGGTGTTTTCCTAATTTCATGACAACTTTAATAAATCTTACATATTTGCACCATTTACTTGGTATATCTATAACTTGTCAACAACACAATGGACAAGGTTCCTGTGGTAATAACAAATATTGAACGGGTGTGTTGAAACTAAATCTAGGACATATATGAACTCTTATTATGGACAAATGAATCCATTCCAAGATGTTAAAAATTTCAAACATGTTTAAGATATAAAATTTGGTTCCAATATGATTTTTCATAAAGAGAAAATAAATATAGGAACAACTTGCAACACAACTTTTACACCATGATTTTAGGTTTTACATGGCGTAATGATTGCCTTGGGTGTGATGTATCCATAGTTTTGAGTTGTAGATGGAAAAGATGTTGAAGAAAATTCTTACACACACTTGAATGTGTTGAAGGCAACAATTTATGTGCCTCACAAGGTGGCTAGTGAAAGTAGGAAATTTTCTTGTCCCTTGTTCTAACAATAGACATTTGATTTATAATGTTCATTTTTCAAATTGACCGTGCTCCATAATGCAAAGACAATTATGTGAAAGGACAACCAATTGAACCTAATTACAAGGCTTTCACAAAAAATTGCACAATCTATCATCCTTAATCATAATCTTTCAAAATACATTAAATAGGCCAAGATGCTTGCATCTAGGTGTTTGGTTTTGTTGAGGATAAATAACACTTAACACCATCAATTTAATAAGGAATTGACTATGGAATAGGCTCAACACACATTTGAATATGTCCATTAGATCTTCTAGTCAATGATTTTTTATTATCTAAAATTTTCCATATGAACAAACCATTATCAAATGGCTTGCAAAGTTTGTTTTTGTGCATATGCATAGGTGACCAGTTTTTCTTTTAGGTGATGTATGGTTTTTGAGGTTTGCAAAAGTGCATATATGGGTGACAAACCATATTTAAATTTTGGGTGCCACATCTTTGATGTCATGACTCATGCATCATTACTACACCATGCACATATATAAACTAGTTGGTTTCTACTTTAATTGTTGTCACTTTAGTTCATGTTTGCATTCTTTTTGGTAGGTATTACACATTGTAGAACATTTGAAACAAATCATACAATCTAATCACATTGAATCCTACATGCATTTTTTGTTTTAGTGCTTAGAGTTTGTTTTTTAAATCTGGGTTTTTGTGTAGGTAAGGGCTTGAGCTACATAAGGGCAACACCCTTCTAGGGTTGGGGTTCAAATCCCTTTTGAAGTGTTAAGGTTTGGGTGGAAGAAGGACAAGTGACTAGGTGCTAATAGATTTATGCAAGCAACAAAAATTTCTCCAAGCATTAAGGCCAGAGTCCAAACTCCAAAGTTTAAAAGGTAAATCAAAACATATGCCCTTCATTCAATTGCATTTTTGTTTGATTTGAAAATTTTCAATTTCTTCAGCTTGATCATCATCTTCAAATTGAGAAATGTTGTGTTAGGTTGCCATGCAGTTCAGAGTTTATTTTGTAATTTTGTGTATAGAAACAACATTACAACTTAGCTCTATACAAAATATCAAGTGACATTAGTTTCTTGTTCTATATAGCCAAATACAACCCTTTGACAACACACAAGTTGCAATGTGAAATCGATCACAATTTTTCTTGTTGTAGCCACTTTGTAAACATTTGAAAGAGATAACTTGCCCTTATACCCATTCTTCAATTTAAAAAAATTGCCAACCCACCTCTACCTCACCCCCCCCCCCCCCCCCACAAAAAAAAAAAAAAAAAAAAAAAAAAATAAAAATAAAAAAAAAAAAAAA
>Ga0116231_10009362_pt1 | contig 16589 bp, 8 predicted proteins | sample S1TSphgellanicum_2_FD_89695 | JGI IMG/M metagenome (GOLD analysis project Ga0116231, IMG submission 89695) | Host-associated microbial communities from peat moss isolated from Minnesota, USA - S1T2_Fd - Sphagnum magellanicum MG | ecosystem: Host-associated > Plants > Peat moss > Unclassified...
AACCCAAAAAAAAAAAAAAAAAAAAAAAAAAACAGGCCTATTTATAAAAAGAAACCAAAAATAATTTTTTTTTTTTTTAACTTATTTATCTTCCTCCCCCTTGGGCTAAAACCCAAACACCCCCCCCCCTCACCCCCACCCTGTACCTCAAAAATCCCCCTTCACCCCCCCCCCCCCACCCCACACAACCCAAAAAAAAAAAAAAAAAAAAAAAAAAAAAAAAAAAAAACCGGCCTATTTCTAAACGGTATCCTAAAGCAATTTAAGAACGTTTGAACTTTGTTTTCTTCTTTCTTGTTGGGCTAAAACCCTAACACCCTAGGTCCTAATCCCAAAACCCTAAACCCCATGCCATCTCTTCTTTTCCCATCTCCCCAAAACTTTAATTACTACTCATATGCACTTGTAGTGAATTAGTAGTGATTTGATTACCTATGTATTATTAATTTATTACTTATTAATTTATTTATTTATTTGGTTTGTATTCCTCCAAGGTAGATTCACTTCTTGTAGGTAATGAGTTTATTAGTAGCAAAAGGCTCCGTTTTGGTGCTTTTTTGCTTCTTTCATGGAATGATGAATGAATGAATGAATGAATGAATGTTGTTCACCATGATTAAATAGATGGGCCATCAATCATCATCTATGATGAATGAACCCAAGTGGGTTTTTGGAGGAAACCCAAATCCAAATCTACTTTCCTTTATAGAACTTTGTGTATAACTTTATAGAACTTGGGTAAATATATAACCCTTAAAATAATGAAGTCTACTGAGCAAAATGGGGACCTTAACACTTAAAAGAGGCCTCTTCTAGGTGTAAGGTGCCACCTTATTATTTATCATGCATTATAATTAAGGTGTGTCCATCCATCCCATATGGTAGGAATTTTCTCTTATGATATGTACACAAACCTAGAATTAGGCAAAAGAGATGTTAGAAGGACTAACAACTAGTTACCAAAACCCTAATTTATACCCTAAAAAGCAAGCCATTACAAAAGTCTTACTAACCTAAAGTTATCCTACCATTTGCAACTAAAATGTCTACACATAGCAACAATGAGACCCATCTTCACTTTTGTGTTACCAACATCATTGCATGTTGCCTACACCTCATTGCATGTTGTGTACACATGCCGTAAAATTAACCCCATGTTAAAATGATGATTGTGTTTTCATCTCCAACAAGTTTTGCACATTGTTTGCAATTGCATTATTACGTGTTTTTTTTTCTTTTTGCACTTCTTTCCATTCCATTACTTAATGTTGTTCAAGAAATTTTGGTCTGACATAATCGACTTTTGAAACTTTTTCAACTTTTTCCATGGCATAGCATTTTTATTCAAGTTTTAGATCATCTAATATCAAACCACATGTGAAGATTGAAAACACAAAAAATGGACAACCCATACATATTCCCTTGATTTAAAAATAATTATTGATTAATTTAATATAATGTGCCACATAATGTCATGCCATTAGTTGATCACCAAAAAAACATTAACATTCAATGGTCACATGATCTAGAAAATTAGATCCTTTTGTGAGGTGCCATATTTGCAAAGTGAAAATGAAAGATTTGGATGGCCTAAACATATTCATGGTTTTTACAAAATTTAATTCTTCAATTGCATTATGAGAAAACCATGTTTCTTGCAACTTGTGTAATGCAACTAAAAAATGTTGGATGTAAGGGTGAAAACATGATTGGGGGAGGCAAAGTATTATCCCAAATGGTAGTTTTCCATACCATCACTAACAAAATACTCAATGCCACAATGATATAAAAACATAATGTGAATTAAATGATAAAATCATAATGTTATGAGTAGACCTTTTTATTTCTAAATTTTTTTTGAATTTGGATATAATCACATTGTATTTCGATTGTATTTTTTTTTTATCAATGAATGTTCCAGAATGTAACTTACCACATCACATGGAATTAGTACTATAAACAATTAATATTTTTCACTAACCAAGACATCTTAATGTATGAAAAAACCTAAAACATGCTTATGAAACATCATATTAATTTGGGATAATTCAGCAAAAATCAAGTATTAAAAAAAATGTCCATTGAAAAGAGTACACCAAAAATCAATATTTTCAATTAGAAGCTTGAAGATGAAATGTTTTTATAACTATGATTTGAATCATGTTATTGGATTTCAAAAAACTTTAAATCCATTGGTTGAAGTGACATTTTCAATTCAAAAGCATAATAGACTAATTGTTTTAAGAAATTCATGTGTCTTGACATGTACACCGAATTATCCCAAATTTTGACATGCCTTAAGTCACGATCCAAAACAATCATGTACAAAAAAATGTATTTGGATTCATTAAAAAAGGATGCATAAATGCAATAAAGAACTTAATAACTTGAAATTTTTAGAATGAATTTGGTTTGGAGCTCCAAATTATGCATTCATTTAGGTAAATCAATGTAAATTTCATTGAAAATTCAAATCAACATGGTACTAAATGAAGTTAAACTCAACATAGATGTGTTTTAGCATATTACCCATTTAATTTGAAAGCAAAATCACATTGGTGTAAGGGACTTTTAATACTGCAAGTACATCTAGAATTGTAATGCCTTAGCATGCTTTCACTCGTAACTAAATTACAATTATTTTTAGTTGCATTGAACAAGTTGCAACAGACATGATTTTCTCATAGTCTTATGAAAAATGTGCCATGTAATGTTATCTTTTATTTGATTATAATAACATGTGGCCATTCATTAACCACACAATTAAAAAAATGTTGATCTTATATTGTTGTGCAAGGTTTGAAAATCCCAACATTTGAATTCAATAACCTAGATAAATCCAAAATACATAAACAAATCATTGTTTGAACATTTCAATAATGGCCATGTGTTTCCATTAATGAATGTCATGTGGTTGTATTTTAAATACCACTAAATTAATTGCAACCTAGTTGCAAAATGTTGCCACGTTACACACAATATATATGGTCCACCCATTAGATGAAAAAGTATACATTGACTACAGATTTCAACCTAATTTTGATTATTTCATTGTGAGCTCATGTCACTTGTAATTATTTGTCACATGCAACCTGTTTTAAGCAACTATTGGACATCTAATTACAAAATGTCATTGGTGTTTGAAAAATAATTATGAATAGTAATCACATATCTTGATTTTTCTTCCAATGATTTGGGAATAAAAAATGGGTAATGATAATTTTATTTTCAATTGTGATGTTTTTGCATGGCCCTTGCATAAATTTTTCGTCTTTCTTAACACACCCTTAAATGAAAACATGATGAAGAGCAATGGGTGCCAAAGTAAAAGTCCTTTTCCAAGGATTGCACATGACATGTGTCATTTTGTTGTGTTGATTTATAACTTGAAATTTTGTTTTTTAAGTATTTCCTTCAACATTGTATTTTAGATATAAATACATTTTGACTACAAATTGATTTTATATCATTATATTATGCATTCATGCCCTCTATCATGTAAACATAAACATTTTTGTTAAAGGCACACTTTCAAAATTCATAATTTTTAGGGTCAAAAACACTTTTGAACCAAATGTGTTCAAATCAATTTTTAAAAATAATTCATCAATTCAAGTCATTTATCACTTCTAATCATTAATGTTAAAATCCTCTCCAATTTAAAGAAGGAATGGTGCACATTTGGTAAAAAAAGATGACATTTGGAAAAAAAATTAATTTCATTTTCAAGGTTTGAGTGCTTTGAACATGCAATTTTTTATTATTTGTGTCAAACATTGAGCATGTAAACTTTACAATTAATGAAAAATATTCCCATAAAAAATTATGATAATCTAAACTATTATGTTTCACTTGTGATCTTTCAAACATACAAAAATATAGTTTTAAATAATGTCCATTCATTTGGGTGACTCCTTTGATTATATTTTTACCCCTCTAAGTTTGTCAATTATTTATAGTAATGGTAAATTCTTCAAACCCAATGTTGTGTGCCAATACATAATAACCCTAATTTATAATTTGATATTATGACAATACTTAATGTTTGATTCATTAACGCGCAATAATTTGCAAAACAATTTCATCTTTTCCATGTTAAGTTTTGATTAAACATGAACTTACCATTATTTGCTAATTATTCACAAGTATTCACCATTATTTGTTTTAATCCTTCAATTTTGGTTATGTTAACAATGTGAGGTGTCATAGACGTTAAAATTTAAATGATGGAAATTTCAAAAATATTATTACTTTTACATGTTTAATTGTTGTATGCTACATTATCTTGTAGTTATCATGACATTCTTGTAAATCTAACACCATTAACAAAAAAGGATGTGCAAGCAACACAATTTATGTAATTTTTTGTGTTGGGTGTCAATTATTACAGCCAAATCTAACAATATTTTGGAATGATTAATGTACCCTTTTTTCAACATGTTTTAAAAGATGTTAACAATTTTGTGTATTGAAATATTTGGATTTGGGGGTAGGGAATCATGAAAATTCAATTCACCGATTCATGTACATAAATTCTTAAATCCCCAAGGTTTTCTTTAACTATTCCATTTACAAACTAGATGTAATTTTCTAATTTTCTAATTCAACCTAAAGGGAAATTGGGAGGACCTTAATAAGGTTATCATAAATACAAGGTTTTGATGTGAAAATTTATCAGTTTTTACAAGGGATATGTTTTATGAATTTGACCATCCATGTTTTTTACACGGTTTTTACATTATTTTACCACATTAATGTCTATTAATGATGACATTTTGGACCAACATTTTCACATTAACAACAAGGTAGAAATTTTTTCATTGATTCTTTTTTTTAAATTTCTTTTTTGGGGGGTGAAACAATGGTACATGTATATCTTTTTGTTGTTGTTTTTGTAGTAACAAATGTTAACACAACTAACATGCAATCCTATATATTAAATGTAATCCCACGAATGTTTTTATAAGTTTTAACGTTTTTTAGAAAAATAATTTCAATACCATGCTAGTTAACCTTATTTCTTTTATTTTATGTGCATTGTATTAGGTTGCTAGTAGCTATTATAATATATATTTATATTTATAATTTATGAATGTACAATGTTATTTGATCATAAAGGTTCATGGAAAATATTGAAATGGAAATGATGTACTTATATTTTGAAATGAACCATGTTGAAAAAATGGTTTGAATATTAATTTTGTTGATGGTTTTCATTACAAACATGTCTATTTCAATTATTCAATTAAATTTCAATTGGTTTTATGAACTTGTTTCATGGAAAAATTTCAATTGTTGATTATGTTCAATTAAATTTATTCCAACTTTATGACATATTGAACATAGGACAAAAGAATCACATAATTTGACATTTGATCATGTTCTCATACATGGGAAATGTTTTTTGGAATATCCTATGTTATAAACATGAATATTACACTAAAGGGGCATATTCCATGTCATTCTCCTTTGGTAAAAAATGTAAATGATTTAAAAAATATATTAAAGTCTAATATCAAGGTTTTAAGCTATTCAAAATTTAAATGTATTTTTTAATTATGAAAATAATTTACCTATTTATGTCTTTCCTATAAAAAATTCAATGTGTGGAAACCTTCAAAGATTTTAATTATCAGATATTAATAAATACAATCTATGGAAATAATCATTTCATTTTTAAAAAATGATTAATATGATATTTCAATGTTAAAAATCATCACAATAATGTTTTTTCTTCTAATTGCTAGCCACCATGCTCTTGTAAGGATATATTTGTTTAGAAAAATTAGGAAAAATAATTTTGAATTATATATTTCGATTTTTTTAAAAATGTTTTTGGTTGAATATATATTTTATTTTCAATGAATCAAGAAAATCTGAACTTTTTGAAGTCCATGTGTTTAAAGGCTAATTCTTTCCCATGTATTTCCAAATAGTTAGAAATTTGTAGAAAAATCATTATATATAATTTTTGTGGAAATTTATTCCAATAACAATATACACTGAGATTTATTTAGGTGGAATGACTTTAGGTTCCATAATTTGTTCTTTTAGCTAACAATTTTAGGGAACCATTTTTTTTTTATTGTGGTTAATTTTCACCATTTGGCAAAAAAATAAAATGGGTTGACAACATCAACAAACATTTTCTTATGCAAAAATGACTTGAATTTGCCAAAACTTCAAATTAAAAAAAATAAAATCACCAAATGTTTATAATAGGTTCTAATATATAGAACTCCAGACTGCTCAGCGAATGAAATTCCATTTCCTCGTGAGTAGCTTTGATGAAGTTCAGATTACATGAGTGCAATGATTTCCTCGTGGATGAAAAGACGTTGATCGTGAGTTTTACTGTTCATGTCGGTGAAGAAATCGATCGCAGCCGTTTATTTCCAGATTGAGAGTTAGGGTTAGGGTTTGGAGATGGCGGCTCTGTCGTGAAGAAGAAGATGAAGGACGAGGGTTTCATAAGCACGCGCGCACGCAGTTTAGTTTTCTTTTCTGTTGCAGTAATCGCTTCTCGACGTAGTCCTAAATTTCGCTCTCCATCGGCACGCTCTTGAGAAAAACCTACGCGTTCGTTCACTATGAGGGCCAAGGTATGGCTGCCGTTGCTCTTAACTATTTGCTGCTTTCTGTCTGTTTCTTTGCTTCTGAGTGGTTCTCTTTGGAAACTCTGAGATCGTGTCCCACGCGGTCCTCGTGTCTTCGAGGTATGCGCTTGGTGCGTTTGGTTTGATAGGATTGATTTGCGGTTTCTCTTATCACTCTGTTACAGTGTCTTCTTTTTTTGCATCTGAGTTGCGTTTTCAGCTTAGGGATGATTTGGTCCTCTTCTTGCATGTACGTTTTTCGGGGTTCATGATTGGTTTCTTTTGTAGAAAAGTGCATGATAAAGATACAACTTGCGGCAAGAGTTGTTTTGCAAAGGTGTTGTGACCTATGTAGCATGTCGTAAAAGTCCTGAGCCTCTCGTTGCTATGCGGGATTCTTTCGGGTTTGCTGTTTTCGACGGGGTCACGTCCAATTAGATGCTGCAGTGTGAATGTCCTTTGCCCAATAATCATCGTTGTGATTTGTTTCCGCGTACCGTGCAGTGGAAGAAAAAACGCATGAGGCGGTTGAAGCGGAAGCGCAGGAAAATGAGGCAGAGATCCAAGTAGGCGCTGCACCACGTGCAGATGCTGTCGGATGGAACAACTCTGGAAGCTGTCCGCTGTTGTGCTTCTCTTTCTTGCTTAACGTATGAGATTGATGGTGACGCAATTTTGCATCAGGCAAAGGGTTTTATTGCCACCTCTGGTTAGTGCTGTCAATCAAGCCTTAGTTCCTAGTCAGTTCTCACTGTAGAAAGAGAACATTGCTTCAACACTACTAAAATACTGTGTGGAGCAAAGAACCTTGGAGTGAGGATTTGGTCTCTGACCTTCTGCAACAATCCAGAAGAGGCTTGTTTGTTTCAGGCCACAATGATAACCTTTGTTGTGATTTTTCGTGTTGAGATGAAAAGTTTGATCTGAAATTTGCTGATCACATCTTCTCAAAGGGGACAAAGTGTACGCATCTTCTGTTTTTCTAGTGCTCTTTTAGCCCTTCTGTTTTGCTCATGTCGCAAGAATTTACAAAGCCAATCCAATGTCTGAAGGTTTCCTGATGTGTCATTGCACATTGAAAAACGGTTTTGTTTGGTACATTAATACAGTTGTCTGGAAATAATTCATAGTTGGTTTTCTGTAGAGGCTCTTGAGTAGTAATTCTTCTCATCCCTCAATTCTAGATTCTTGGTTTGAGTTTGAGAGAATTATTGCCCTAGCTGGAGCTTTGAGTGCAACCTGTAAGTGCGTTGGTATTATTATTGTAATCCCAGTGCAGGAAGAGTTTTTTCAATGTTCAAGGCAACACGCTCTTGTTGAGTAAGAAGGCAATTGGAGGAATTTTGCATGGGTCTCACATGGGCGAAATTCTCTTAGCAAATACTCTGGATGCTAACAGTGCCTAAAATCTGGTCAGCAGTATATTGGAAGTTCTCTGAAAACAGGTTTCTGGTAACTTTCTTCTTATGGCAGTCACCAAATTCTTTGTTTATAATCTGTGATTTTACATGTGCCCTTGCAATAAATGATAGTCTCTATTCTTGCATTGATCTTTATTGGCGTCTTTGTTGTTTCAGGGCCTTCCTTGTATCTCCTACACAATTACTTGTTATCCCATTGTGTTCCACAAATAGACTAATTAACATGGTATAGTTAATTTAGATATAGAGCTGTCAGTAGGTTACACCTCTTCTCTCCTGAATTTTGTTTCCTTTTGTCTTGTTCAATCTTGGATGATTTGACATAGGAAGGTTTGTTCTCCATGATTGAAGGTGATGGTCTGTGTTTAGGGGTAATGCTTCAGGAATGGAGGCATTCTGAAATATAAGGGGCTCAAGTGAGGTGTAGATATTAACTCATCATGAAGCATATGATGCAAAATACCCATTGCAAAGTATCATTGAATCAGGTATAAACATCCATAGACCATGAGGTGATGATGAATATGTAGATCACATGGGTGTGTTGAATCCTGAGGATTGTTGTTATATGTTTTCAGTTATAGATAGTGAAAAATGGAAGTACCTCCATATGGTAGTTGCAAGATACCTACTGCATTCATTTAGTGGGATTAAGGTTTGGTGGAAAAGTTCAACCAGAAAGTTCATGGTTGGATTAGATCTCCAATCCAACATCACATGATGCAACGCAGGACCAAAATTCTTACATAATATCAGTTCATGGCTGGATCTCCAATACAACATTGCACCAAAATTGTTCCATAATTTTCAGTTAATGGCTGGATCTCTAATACAACATTGCTCCAAAATTGTTCTGTAATTTGAGTTCATGGTTCGATCTCCATTCCAAAATTGTTACATAATTGCAGTTCATGGTTTGATCTTCAATACAAACATTGGACCAAAAGTGTGAGAGCTTGAAATTTTGCATTTTAATGCTAAATTACTCCTTGAAAACTTTGCTATTTCAACAACTCAAAAAGTGGCATAGGGATATATAGATTATGCTTAATCCTTTGCACATTCTCAAAAATGGAGCTCTCTATGAGTTCCCAAATGAGTTCCCAATGGAATGAGTACTTCAATTACCAGTAAAAAAAAACCTAGAAATATTGCCATTCAACAACTAGAAATAGCATAATAGAGGGGATAGATGTTCCTTTCCTTTCCAAAATGTAGAGCTCCCAATGACTAAGTTCCCAATGAGTTCCCAATGGAATGAATTCTTCAAAAAGAAATTACCAAAAAAAAAAAAACCCTAGAAATGTGTGCCCTCCAACAACTAGAAATAGCATTAGATGTTCCTTTCCTTTCCACATCCCCAAAATGTAGAGCTCTCAGTGAGTAGGTTCCCAATGGGTTCCCAATGGAATATTTCCTTGGAAACTGATAAGACTTTGCAGTTCATGTTTTGTTTTCAGTGCTGTGCCTTTTCGTGTGTGTATGTGTGTGTGTGTTTTGTTCATCTTTGTTTCCTCTTGTGACACATCTCCTCCTTGTTTTTCTTGGTGGGGTGTGGTTGGTGTCTTTGGTTTTCTTGGAGATTTTTTGTGTATAATGGAACTGTTGTAGTGATTTGGGTTGTTGCAGTGGCTTTTCTCTGCTGCTTTTGTGGTTGGGTTGGTGTTCAGATATTCTTTGGTTGTTTTGTCTTTGTGAGGAGAGGAGAGGAGAGGAGAGAAGCTCTCTTTCTTGTTTGTTTGTTTGTTTGTTTGTGGGAAGGTCTTGTTGCTGTCTCTTGTGGTTTCTTTGGGAGTTGGGGGTTTTTTTTCCCCCTCTTTTGGAGTGAAAGAAACAAAAAGGAAGAAGAGGAGGAGGAGAAGGAGAGAGAGTATGCAATGAAAGCTTCATTCAAGGTACGTGATGGGCAGAAGCCCTTAATGCGAGCCAAGGTGCCCATCACCATATTAGGGTTACCACTTTTCTCTGGGATATCTGTGGGAAATGCAGAAGAGCTTGCTCTGCATGTGGGTTCCTACCTGGAGGCTGGTCCTTCCTGCAAAGTTTCTTACAGACCTCATGATGAGCACAGTGCCTTCACCTTGATGTTGAAGACCGGTTTTGGGTTATGGGGTTCACCCAGTGGTGCGGCTTTGGCTATGGCTGCGGAGTTCAACCTGTCAAGCAGAGGTAACCCTGCCTTTCTTCTTCGTGTAAAACCTAGGATTGGGGATTTCAGCTTCAGGAAGGATACCTGCAGCAGCAGCAGCAGCAGCTCTCTCAACTCCTCCTCCTCAGGACTAAACTCTGCCACGGTGGTGGCCACACCTACAGTGCAAATTCCATCAGGTAATCTCCCAGAGGGATTCAGAAGCAACAACTCTGGAGTTGCGGCACTGGTTGTTGATAATAATGGGACCATGGATGGAGGAGGATTGAGTCCATTAGGGTTAGGTGTTGGCTCAGGATTGCATGTGAAGGAGAGAAGTAATCATCACTCCCCCAAGCATATGGTTGGGACGATGACACAGGACCCCACAATTCTCACCGAACATGCTCGTTCTAAGGCTATGGAACACATGGGTGGTGATGGAGTTAGTGAATCTTCAGATGACAATCTGGTTATTGTGTCCGGTGCAGATCATGACTCTCAATCTGAGCTTGCCCTAACAGTGCCTCAAAGGGAGGAGAACGACGATGATCGAGGATGGCGAAGGATGTCTTGGCTAGGGGATAACTCAAAGAGCTGGAGCCTGGGTGTGCATAGTGTGATTCCTTTTGGCAGACATGTGGTGGGACGTGTAAGATGGGGTGTGAGAATCCCGACTGATATCTTCCACAGCTTTGGAAACCAAGAGTCTGATTCTGGCTCCTTTTCTTTCAGGAAATTGCCAGTGCTTGTAATGGATAAAATCAGTATTGAGACTGTGGATCCCTTCAGAAGCTTGCTAGCAAAGCCAAGTTGGTATGCACTTGAGGGTGGTTCCTCATCTTCTAAGTATGGGTTCATGGAGGGGGGATCTACAGAAGAGAGTCGCCAATTAGGGCGCATTGCAGCAATGTGTTGCTCTCTGCGGAATCAGCTACATATTCTTCATTCTGAAAACCAAGTACTGAAGAGGACCATGGATGATATGCGGGTTGAGATTGCACATGGTATCAAACGACTGCCAATGAAGCCTGCAGAGCTTTTGATGCACGAAGAGAATATGCTGCGCTCCCAATTATTTGATGAGCTTAATGTGAAAGTCAATGGAAGCAACAACCACCTACTGCCCAGCAGTGAATCAAAAGAGACAAGCAGTGGCAGTGGTGTTGTTCTTCGTAAAGAGAGTGATGGCAAGAAGGAAATTCCAGATTTGGGTCCACGAGTCGAATTGAAGCCCTTAACTATGCAAGGTAATGAATTCACCAGCAATTTAGCCTCCTCTGCTGAAACCAGGACAAAACCAGGAGCACCCTCAGACCGAGCTGTCAGCGAAGAACTCAAGAAAGCTATCAAGAATGCAACCAATAGTGGAAGCATACGAAGGATAGACTGAGAGACTGTGTTCACTAATGATCACTTATTGCTGTGACTAACATCTTTTGCAAGCAAGGTGGGGGGGAGGGAGATAAATCTTTTTATGCTCAGTGACGGCTCGATACAAAAAATTTACAGGAGCTTTCCTCATGGTGGTCATGAGGAGAGCTCACTTCTTAGGAGAGTCCTGAAATCGTGAACATTCGCTTGGAGACCATCAGCTGAAAATGGAAGGATTGATTGTATTTTACAGAAATGCTGTAATATTAGCCTGACAATATCTGTTAAGACTTTGACATGGGCTACAAACTGGAATGCACCAGAACTGTCTACCTATTCCTTTTGTAAAAGGAACAAGAAAGTTGGCAGGATGTGCAGCTACCACAAATCCACATCCCACTGATTCTGGAATTTTTCGTTCTTTCTTTGTGGGCACGAGGGAGAGGCGTTCTTGTTGCTTGCACAGCAGCAGTGGTCATGGGCAGTAATATGCATTTCACATTTGGGCTTGCCAACATGTTCTAATCTCAATCAACCAGACCATTTGTAGAGATATTGGGTTTCTTGATCCAGTTGGTGCAATTTACTAGCTAATTTGACAGGGGGTTGTTATTCAGCAGGGTGGAGGTTGTTCTTTTCCACAAACTTTTACAGAGGGCTTGGGAGTTTTGAATTTGATTGAGAGAGAGTGGTATTGGGGTCTTGCCGTGTGTATGTGTGATAAAACTTTGCTTTAAACTGTATACTCTTTTGGTATTGAAAGCTGTTCTATACAATCTATTTCTTGTTTTTTGGGTTGTCTCCCAATTGTGTGAAATATTTCATCTGTCTGTCTCTCTTTCTCTCTTTCTTCTTGACTTGTTATTGGTTGTATTCATTTGAATGGGTGCCAGTGTGCTTCAGGATACAGTTGTGCATGAACTGTGAATTGAGGAGACTCTTATTCAGCTGTTGCTGCTCCTGCTTAATTTGGTTACTTGTTTTTTGTCCACATTTGAGACTTGAGGACTGAGTAGGTATGTATGACACACTCAAGAGTTGCTGAGGCAGAAATGAGATCATCCTTATGGGCACAGCAGCATGTATGGCATTGCTGTGTGACTATAGGAGTAAAAAAATTCTATGTGCAGGTACATGGCACTTTTCCAATGAAGATTTGTCATCATGCTGAATGGATGCTGTGTCTCACATTGTTGTTGGAATGGGTGTCCAAATTACCTGTGCACAAAACTCTGATATTGGTCAGGAAATTGTTGGGTTTGTCTTTGGCCTATACTATGGATCAAGATTCTCAGGATTTTGCAGGAAGGTAGCTGTGGAGAGGATCTAATGCTTACTCTATGTGTCAACAATTTTTTGCAAGCTTCCCAAATGATCGATTACCTGATATGCACCTTCTGCATTTGGAGTTACAACTTTGAAATGTGCGTACTCCATTTGCTAATTTTTAATCTTGGTTTTGTTGATCACTTGTAGAATTAATCACACATCATTCATCATAATCAGTGTTCTTTTTTCCCAAATTCCTGAGGAAGGTGGGTTGGTGACTACCCAAAAGAGGGCTTAGCCAAATTTGGCTCCAGGTAAGAGAGGAAAGGAGAAAAGTTTAGGGTTCCTGCAACATGTTGGTGACATGCTTAGACCTTTTGTCTAGATATGGCAGTGGTGACATGGGCCCATTTTTTCCAAAGAAAATCCTTATAACCATTTGCAACCCCTTTTTTTTGTTGTTGCTGGGATGCAAAATTTTCCCCGCATAAAAATACACTGATCATGATTCCTACTTCCTTCTTAAGCTTGTTGTGAGATGGTCATGATCCAAGAATGATTGTAAACATTGCAATTCATGGTTGGGTTGATCATCAACATGTAATTAATGGGAAAAAATAAATCCAAGGGCGGTGACAAAGCTCTTTTGGCTCCTGTTTCTAGAAATGCCTTGAACTTTCAGATGGGAAAAATGAGAGAGCCTCTTCAGCATATAAATTAGCCATTTGGTAAATTTTGCTAATGGGGACAGTGGATTTGATATTACAGAGTTGACTCAATATTCTTTGGGAAAAATTGAATTTTGATGGTTGTTGGAAGGAAAATGGGGTGTTGGGTAATTTGTTTTTCTAAACTAGCACATACACTCCATCAGCAGCATTTACAATGGTGTTTTTGGGAGGATTTGTGAACACATATGAGCAAGGAGACCCAAGTGTACCACAAGCACGGTATAAACCCAATGCCAGAATCCCTCTTTCATGCAGAAGACCAATGAAGAGATGGCTGTACTCCCGATTATGGTATTGATCAGGTACTGGTATCTGATCAAAGATACGTAACCGTTCAGAGCTCAGTCCACCTTCTTGCTTTACATAGCCTCCTTCCAGCAGCTGCTCCACAATGGATAATGTATTCCGGTTATAGAAAGTAGATCGTCTGCCATAATTGTTCACCACAGAAGTAGAATCAGTTGGAGACTTGTTCCCAGGCTAAGTTTTCTTGTGCTCTGTTTTGCCATTCCAGCTTTTTTTGCTCTCCCCATGAACTCTTTGAATCAGTTTGCAGAATTGTTGACTAAGTTGTGAGTTTTCTTGGAAGATTTTTTTTGATATGGAAAAATCCTTGCACATTGTTTTCCTTTCACAAAAAACCATGTCTTGTGTATGGCAGCAGATACCCATAATCTTCATTTCACAACTGGAAGATGATTGCCATATTAAAAAAGTGTAGAGAGGGAGGAAAACAACACAAAGTGGGTCATGGGTTGTTGGCACTTACAGCAAGAAGCCAAGTAGCATTAGAGAAACTGCTTTGCCTTCCATATATGGAGGTTGAAAGTAAAGCAAAGCATCATGATTACGCTCGTAATCCATCTTAAGAATCTGGTTACGACGGACTGCAAATTGAGGACGAAGGTAATGGAAGCCAATTGTGTGTGGCATCTCCACCACCATCATCTCTGATTTCTCTCCCACAAGTCGCTCTACGTTTGCGGCTATCACTATGTTGTCAACTTCACTTGTATATGCTGACGATGGTTTTTTTCTTGCATTCTTCACTTCCTCCCCACCCAAGTTCACTGGCTGACCTTGATCAGCAAGGATTACCACTTTTTCTGCACAAGAGAGTATCTTTATATTTATGTGATGACATTATTGTTGAATCAATGGTCTGAAGGTTAAGGAGTTGATCTGTGGTCAAAGTGATATGGGGGGAAAGGGGTTCAATTCTCTCCAATGACATTGACCTACATGACTACATAGTCAAAATGGAAACTTGTGAACCACACAAATAAACAGGCATGCGAGTGTTTTCTTTTTGGTGCAAAGATCAGAGTTGCAGCAACAAACCTGCTTGAAGAACACCTCCACGCATGAGATCAAGCTCATAAACAGCAGAGCCTTTGAGGAAGAAAGTGTCAACAAAAATGCCCACTTTGCCCCACTGGTTTGCATCTGGCTCGTTCGGGTAAAGAATGACAATGGGTGGATTCGGGAACCCGGGTTTTCGAAGCTCCCTCAAGAAATAGTAAATGTGCAATGGCCAGTTGCCCTGTATGCAGACCAAAATATGAGGAACCTTCAACTCCACCACTTGAATTGTGCGTTGCTTTAGATTCTGGAGTATAATGTCTGTTCTACGTTCCAGCACTGCAGGATGAGGCTGTCCATGATGAGGAATTGGTGGCCAGGAGAGTAGTATCTCAGTTGCTTCCTCTAAGGAGACTCCTTTTGGATAGCATCTGTCTGCTGCTGAACTTCTGCTGCTAGGAGAGCCAACACTCATGTGATCATCATTGTCGTCCCAGCTTGGAAATGTGCCTGATTCGATCGAATCACCAACAAGACTTTCTGTTGGATTGCTGTTGTTTTCGTACTGGAGCTTGCAAATGGCTGACCTGAGCTTCGATTCCAATTTGTAATGACCATCAGGACTATCTGCAAAAATGGGTGCATTCAACTGTCCATGTACTACTACTACTTCTCCTTGCAATTGTCTGTTATTATCAGCAGCAGTTCTAATTGAAGAACCTGCTGTGCAGAATATCTGCAGCTCCACAGCTTCCTCATCCACATTGCTCTTCTTCCATCTGCATTGATCTCCCTGCAGTGGCAGTTGCATGTCTTTATATTTGGAAATGGCATATGCCGTGTGCAGATCCCATGCTATAATCAATCCGATATCACCTGGTTGGATCAGATGGCCCTTGGGATGCAGCAATACCTGAACAATTTCCAAATCAACACCAACTCCCATCATCAACATCATCAATAAACCCTAAGCCCAACAGCTTCTTTCACTGCTGGCCAAGTCATCATCAGTGCTGCCTCTTTTGCTGCAAAAGAGTCTGGCCCTCCAGAAAAACTACTGTGCTATGGAGCATTGCAAGCAAAAACTTCAAATGTGCATATCTATCTAGTTCCATATGACGAGTGGGTTGGCTGTTATCTGTACCTGTCTGTGTGCAGGATTTCTCCCATGCAGCAAAGCAACATCTAGAGCAAAGAGCACCACATTGAAGGTTGTAAAAACAAACTCCACAACCTGTGTGAAAATCACAATACAGATCTCATCACACATGTGTGAAATTCTGTTTTGGAAATTGTAAATAAACCTCATCAGTGAATCTAGTGTAGCACATAGCAAATTGCAGTGTACCCACCAAAAAAAAAGAAAAAAAACACCAGTGATCACAGACGAGGGTGGTGTGATCCAGTCCTGAAGAGAGATAGCTAGGTGTACCTCTTCAAAGAGCATGCCGTGGCAGGCCTTTGGAAGAATCAGAGGATAAATCTCATTGTCAAAACTGTGGAAGTATTCCTGCATGAATGAATGCTCTGGCAAACCTCTGATCTTGATCTCTGATGTGAAAAGATTTGTAATGAATGTATAAAGTCCTTTCACAAGGCAGCTGCAAAGCAAGCCAATTTGATACTGATTTCCAACATCTAGACTCGGAAGTTTAGGTTTCCCCCACAGATTGACATCACAATATGATCCATGGAAAACTCATCCTTGAAAATTCAAGGAGCTGCTGCAAAGAGGGGTAGATTGAAATCTGGAGAAGATTGGGGGGGG
>Ga0116231_10009364_pt1 | contig 16586 bp, 10 predicted proteins | sample S1TSphgellanicum_2_FD_89695 | JGI IMG/M metagenome (GOLD analysis project Ga0116231, IMG submission 89695) | Host-associated microbial communities from peat moss isolated from Minnesota, USA - S1T2_Fd - Sphagnum magellanicum MG | ecosystem: Host-associated > Plants > Peat moss > Unclassified...
CATTTAGTTATCTTGCACTACTGCAATGTAACCTGGTTGAGCATCCCATTATGGATATATGGGAGGACTTGGACACTTTGAGGTTTCTTCAACATGGGGAATACCTTCCCCAAGTTACATCAAATCTGCGGGATCACATACAACAACGGTCCAAATGCTACTCATGGAGGGACAATCACCTCGTTCGATGCTTACCACAAGGTGACAAAGTGGTTCCACCACCACATGAACGACTTGGTCTTATTCAAAAGGTACACTCGGAGCTTGGACACTTTGGAGTTAAGCGTACTTATAGCCTTCTCGCTCTTCATTACCATTGGAGAGGTATGTATGTTCAAGTCTAAGAAGTCATTGCTAGGTGTGAACAATGTGATAGAGTGAGAACTTCTTTTTCCTCTCGATAGCTCACGCTTTCTCCTCTCGATAGCTCACGTTTTTTCCACTCCTTATTTAGGGCATATTCTATCGTTGGTCATGTGATTTAGCTGGAGAGTTACCACAAACCTCCAGGGGTAATGTTTACATCATGATTATGATTGAGCATTTTTTAAAGTGGGTTGAGCTTGTTGCGCTACTGGACAAGTCATCACACAACACCAGCCAGGTTTTCTTACAACAGGTTCTAAGTAGGTTTGGGGCTTGTGCTAAGTGCCTTATTGATCAAGGATTAGAATTCAGGGGAAAATTCTAAGACCTACTTGACCATGCTCTCATTGACCATCATCGGATTTCAAGAGATCATCCCCAAGTTGATGGCCTTGTAGAAAGGATGGTTCAAACGTGCAAGAAAGGATTTCGAAAGATTTGCCTCACTAAAAACAAAGAGGATTGGGACCTGGCCCTCCCATACATCGCCATGGGTTATAGGATGTCCAAACACGCCTCTTTATTTCATTTCTCTCCTTTTTACTTTTCAGGAGACATCCCATTCCACCTTCTTCCATTGTTGCTCAAATGGACCAAGTTGTGGACTTGGACTCCCCAACCACTTGGGCTAGGGTCATTGTAGAAAGGGCTACTTTATTCAAGAGGGTTATGCCCATGGCCATGGAAAACCTGTCCATAACACAACATCGAGATACCTTACGATATGCACACACACGAAGTGGCAATTACAAACCTAAGGTGAGACAATTTGATGTTAGTGATTTTGTATATTTCTAGCGGTAACCAAATGATACTTTAGACACTTCTTCCAGTCGCACTATCTTGAGGATTAAGGCGATCAAGCTTTTAGGTGTGTTGGAGTTGCAAGAAGCTAACGAACGCACAATTTAGGATCATTCCAAAAATTGTGCGCCCTGCCACTTGCCGAATTTGGATCCTACCATCATCACGTCGACTTGGATTCCTCCACTTGATTATCCATGTCATGTATGTTAGAAAACGAATGATGCTGATCAAATGTTGCTTTGTGACAACTATAATGGTGGATACCATCTCTTTTGCCTCAAACCGAAGCTCACTCAAGTTCCCGTCGACAATTGGTACTATTCATCATGTTCTCCTACAACACCTTGATTCCTATTCAGACCATGCCATGCTTTTCCCGGCTTAGGTCTAGGGGGAGATATATGAGAATTTCATCTCAGCCTCCTTTTGTGCATTGTATATATATGTGTGTGCGTGCATCTCTTTTTGGTTGATTGGTTTATACCTTTGATTGACTTTAATCTTTTTGTTTAGTAGAATTTACTACAGATTTACACCCTTACGACACCGTACGTCATGACACTACATGTCACGATAGGTTAATTAGCTTATGACCATTTCAATATTTTCAAACATTTGGCAACATATTGCACTCTCAAAAGAAGGTTTTACATAATGTGGTCTTTTATGAAATCATGCATTTGGAAACTTGTGGCCGAGTTGGATGTAACATTTGTTCATTCGATTTGATATTGTAAGGTTGAGATCTCAGCCTTCGAGGGGTGTTGTAATGGTTTAGTAATATAAGCTTCCTACACATGCAAAGATTGATTTTAGTTCAGGGTTCCTCTGGGATGAAATACTTTATGCCCATAATCAAAGCTTCACATCCCATTAGTATTATGAACGAAATCATATCATACTGAATTGATAGTACTCATGACAAAAAAAAATTCAAAACTAGGTTCACCACCATCATCAACAACAGCCACACACAAAAAAAACACAAAAAAATAGTTTCAAGCTTTTTTATGAACATCACCAAGAACTAATTTCAAAAACCAAGAAACAAAAAGGGGGTTCTACGAGATATTGAATTTCATTAGAGCTCTCATTCTCGCCATTGCAACTTCTAAAAACTTTATAATCTAGAATTACACAAAATAACAACAAACAACAACAATAGACAAACTTACGACAAACAACAACGAATTTGTGACAAATAACAACAAACAAATAGAGGACAAAACAACAACAAGAAGCTTGTGAAAGACAACCACAACAACAAACTTACTTCCATTATTGACGATGCAATAATCACATATTGCAAGGCCATGGCCATGCACACTAGAAGCAACAGTGCCAATCCTCCCATATTCATTGGTCTACTACTATGTCGAAAGATAAGATCCTCTCTTGCTTTGTGTATGTGTCTAGTGCTTCTTCAACCTCCTAGCAGTAACAATTCATACACGGATTGAGTAATTGCTCGTGCGCAACAACAAGAAGAGCAAAAACTAAGAGGGAGAGAGAACATGTTTTATTTTAATCAATTCTTGCATAATCTTTCAAATCAATTTTTTTAAAATTTCATTTTAATAAGATCTAAAGGAATTGAAGTTAATTATTTGTATGTTTATCAAACAAATTTCATTTCAAAAATTTGTCATATGAATTGTTCTTTACATTTCATAGTGATATGAAACCTTGTGATACAAAAAGGCAAGTGACAACCCCAAAAAATAAAATGATATAGAAGTATGATTAAATCAGTTACCCCAACATTCATATTTTGAGAAGAAACCCAACAAGTAAATGAGTAGACTTCAAAACAACCCATCAATTGGATGGGTGCACTCAAAATCTACACATGCACATCCATTAGCTTGGGGCAATGAGAATGAGTAAGGTTCGAAAAAGTTCGAATAGGCAAGGTAAATTGGTTCGGTGACTAGGTTCGGTCGGTTGTTCCTAGCTTCCTTGCCTTGGGTCCCTGGCGAACGCTTGCTTGCATCAAGTGTGTCAAATGGCAGCGTGTTAGGTTTGGAACAAGATCGTGAGTAGGTTTGGTTTGTCGTTCCTTTGTTCAACTAGGTCCTTGGTGAATGGGTTGTTAGCTTCCATCATGCGCGTCAAATGGCAACAAGTTAGGTTCGAAATTAGAATAGGTAGGGTAAATTGGTTTTGTTATTAGGTTCGGTTGGTCATCCCCTTCGTTCAGCCGGTTCTCTGGGAAAATGATTGCTTTCGGCGCGCGCCTCTAATTGCAATGAGTTAGGTGCGGAATAAGACTCGGTGGGGTAAGGTTGTTTGGTGATTAGGTTTGGTTTGGTCATCCCCTTCCTTTCGCCGGGTCCCTCCGTCGCAAACGATTTGCTTCCACGGTGCGCGTGAAATGGCAACGAGTTAGCTTCGGAATAAGATTAGGTGAAGGTACATTGGTTCGGAGACTAGGTTCGGTTGGTCGTCTCCTTCCTTTCTTTGGGTCCCTCGCATATGATTGCTTCCATGATGCGCGTCAAATGGTCCCGAGCAAGTTTCTGTCTGACGCGTTCCTTCCTCCCTCTCTCTCTCTCTCTCTCTCACGTTCTGAAGTGTTGAAACTTTAGATTCTTCAAAGCGGTTCTTGTCTGGCTTTTGATTGCTGCAGTTTGGGAACGCGAGAAGCGTCTGTCCTTCTTCTCTTGCAATTTGTTTTAGGGTTTCTTGTTGAGCTCGTTGCTGCTTGGTACTGCTTTGAACTTAGCGAGCAAGTAAGCGAACGTGCGAGGCTGAAGGTTTTCAGTTCATATACTGTTCGTGTATAGAGGATTTTCTGTTGTTATGGAGCTGCGGAGGAGCTATAGAGTGATGTTTTTTTTAGTAGGAATTTTGTTTGGTTTGTTGGTTCAGGAGCACGCAATTTTAATGGGGGCGACTGCGTTGCAAAAAGATCAGACTCCTGCTGTTGCGCAGGAGGCTGTCTCGGTATGTGCATTATGGTGTGATACGCGTCTGCTCGTGGGATTTGGCTGGTTTTCCTGTTTCAATAAATCTGGTTTTAGATCACCTGGATGGTGTTTCTGATTCTAGGATTTTGTTGTTTTTATGATCCGGTGCAGGCCACTGTAGATTCGATAATTCAGCGCATGGGATGGAGCAAGGACGAGGTGGATCTAAGCAGGATAGATACAAGGGATGCCAGATTAGGTCAGACGCTTATATATGAGTTTGATATTCGGGTGGGAGACGTAATCATCCCGCTTCGACTCTCAGAGGAGATCACCTCCTGGCAGTATCTGGATGAACTTCCTGGAAGTGGCAGTGAGAATCTTGAGAAGGCAGGAGATGAGGAGAAGGGCGCTATCGATGTCTGGCGACCTGAGGCATTCGATGCCGTGTTGGCTCCATTTCAGGTGGCAGGACCCGTAGACTTGTGGATTCAAGATGCGGAGGAGCTTCGTCTTTCGATGCCGGTAAGTTTCCATTCGCCTTGAGGATATGGGATTACAGACTGAATCAGGTGCAAGCATTCTGATATGTTATTGAGTGTATTCGGGGGCTACAGACAGAAGAAAGTGGTTTGTACAGAATGGACATCATTGAGGACTTCGTTGTGCTGGTTTTCTGGTGGTGTGCAGCATGATGTTGATGCAGGGAAGCTGAAGAAAGTGGTGCTGGCAGATGGGGCTGTGGTAACTGTGAGAGGTGCCCGAGAAGTGAGCTTGTCGAGACCACTACAGTTACCACTACCACTAGCCCAAAGTCCTGAGGGAAAAGGTCTGGCTGCCAGTTTGATAGCCCTTGCATCACGACTCCGTTCTGCATCTCTTGGACATGGCACACCGCTGCTCTCCCTGCGCATTGTGGGTCCAACTTCCTTAACTGCAGCAGTGGCACCAACTGAAGCAAGTGAGCCTGAAAGAGCAAGGTTGAAAGTAAAGAGGCTTGGTTCTGGGGCTGTGGAGTTGACCTCACCAAGTAGTAAGCAAGTTGTGGAACAATCGGGACCATCAGGTGCACTTGTGAGTTTGAGTGACAGCATGGGAGAGGATACTTGGATGTGGCCACTCCCCTTGCTCAACATGTCAAAGCTGCAGGCATTGGAGCAAGCTCTGATCAAGACTTTGGGGCCAAGTGTGTACAAGAAAGGCTCTTTTCAGCTGCTGAAGGCAAAAGTTTCTGCAGCAAGTTTTGTGCAGATGCAATTTGAACTGGAAAAGAAGGTGACTGAGGAAAGTTTAAGCTCGGATGAGTTTTGGCCTGACTGGGCCACCAAACCATCTGTGGAGAGGCTTGAGTTTGAGCTTTTGGCCAAGGTGGAAGGGGATAGGCTGATTCCTATCAGGGCCCAACATCTTGAACCAGTGCTACCCACAATCGCAATCTCACCTGCAGCAAATATTGATGCGAATTTTACAATGAAATCACCGGCTTTTCTTCCACCTCCAGGTGCCATGACCCTTGATGTTGATTGGGAGGGCATTATGGATTAGTAAATTCTCTGGAGACTGACCTTAAAAAAAGAGTTAGTGTTCTTCCTCTTATCAAAGGTGATGGAACTGCAACGTTTACTCATGCCAGTGAGAGCCATGTAATGGATGGCATTTGTTAGTTTATGATAAATCTGGTTTTAGTAATGTGGTGGTCCAGTATTTGGAAATTGGATTTTAGGTTTGAGCTAAAAGCTTGCACAATTGGTGGGGATTGTGCATACCAATTGTACTAGTTGCCCTCCAAACATCCACAAGATAGTCTGGCACTTTTGTAGTGACAAACACAGGATGACCAACACCTCGTATGTTATCTCAATCTGCCCATTTGATGGTGAACTCACGAGTACATAGCAGTCTAGGCAAAAAATTGTAATCTGATTTGAACTTTGGTACAATTTGTGAAGTGAACTCTACTTTCATATGATCTAAGTGTACAGATATGATGGTCTGGTTATGTCCCATGGATCAATAGAGAGCAACTATGGGCATATGATTGATCTTGGTAGAGCTCACCATGCATTTTAACTGCAGAGCCTGATCATACTCAAGGCTAAAATGACTTAGTGGCTGTAGTCTTTTCTCTATTGTTCAGGAAGGTGGCATATGATTGCACAAAGTGCAATGGGTGAAGGGAGCATCAATACCATCAATGGCATTAGGGTGTGCTGAATCTCATGCCATAGCACTGTTCACAAATGACAAAACTTGTGAAGCAATGTATAGCAAAATCATCAAGCATTTTGACTTTTCAGAGTTCTAAGCATTTTGTTTTCTATTATTGCAGGAGATTGAGAAACACAATATATTGTGAGCAAAAGAATGATAGTTGATTACTTGTTTCCACTAATTGAAGTGCTATTTTAATAATGTGATTGATAGAGAAAAATGTAAACTTACATCATCAAATCTTCATCAATGTACACTAATGAAAATTTTGATGTGTTTTTATGCACCAGTGGAAAAACACACAAATAGGTAAAGCTCTTTTCTGAGGGTTATACATGTATTATGACTGGGTAGAAACAAATTAGGGTTGGTGTGGACATAGGTGCTAATTTGCTGTGGAATGTCTATGGCAGAGAAATTAAAGCAAAGCAATTTAAGTTTGTCACACAAAGTGCACTAAATAAAGTTTTAAGAGGATATGCTTACAGATGTAATTAGTTACTGATTCGAAGTTGGAAGGTTTTGAAGAGAAAAGAAAACAACAATCATTTAAGTCTTGCTCAAGGTGGTAAAACAATATCATAGGATGTATATCCATTTGAATGTAATAATTTGAATGATTCACTTCTTTGGGAGCTTGAAAGTAATTTTCAAGCCATAAAACTTCTTCTCAACAATTTCATACATACTATGCTATGGAGTATGTTGGAATAGGTAATGAATGCTACTAGAAGGTTAAAAATGGGAAAACAAACCAATTTAGGTACTTCACTATGATTTATTACATACTAAAGCATGAATGATGATATATGATGTGTAATAATTAGTGCTTTGAGGTCTTTGGAAGTTTAGGAGATAATAAAGCAATTAGAATTGCATTAAGATGGTGTAATACATACTAAGGCATGTGATTTCACTCAATATTGTATGCAATGAGTCTTTTGAAGTTTAAAAAGTAAAATAAAAACAATTTGATCTTTTACATGAATGTATTTAACATATTTAAGCATATGATATGAAATAATAATGATTAGGTGAACTGGTTTCTTTGTTGAAAGTGTTTAGACTGTTTAAATTGGAACGCATTGTTTTGGTGTTCAGAGTGTGGACACACAATAGGTAGATGTACAAAGTCTTATCTGTTGGCAGGGCCAGTCTGTTTGGTTTTGTCATGTTGAGATCTACCGAACCTTGGGCCTTGTTGTTAACTTGGTACCACTTGAAAGCCCTTTGATGAATAGGGATATATTAGTATGGATTCTTTTTTTTTCTTAGTGTTAGCTAGGCTTAGAACTAACCTACTAGCAAGGCCTAAACTTAGGTTACTTATGTCATTCAGGTTTAGGCCTTGCTGTTTATGTAGCCCAAGCACCTAAGTAGTAACCTTGTTTAGACTAGCCTAGATAACCTAGGTAGTAGCTTAGTCAAAATGGCACAATGGGATGTTTCATTTCACTAAAAACTCATTGATTCTCTTGATTAAACATATATTAATTTATTTTTTTCTTTGTTGATGAGATGTCCCATTTGACTAAAAGCCCATTAACAATCTTGACTAAGGATGTACATTCCATGCCACAATATTACTCATAACATTATATCACACTTTGCTTGCTCAAAGAAAATACCACAACATTAAAGGTCCATAGACAAGTTAGTCAAAGACATGTTCAATGAAAATGACATCCATGAGAGGCATGAATAGGCAGCCTTGGATTTCATGGCTTTTACAATTGTGTTCCAAGCTATGGCGAAGTTTTGGGTATTTAGCATATTGTAGTACTCAGGTTGCTTTGGTAGCAAGGTGCCTAATAGTTTTTTTTTTATGGTCATTTATGTTCGATAGTAAAATTAATAACGATTTACAGTTTGGCATTGTACTAAATAATGAAGCTATTATGCTTGATAGCTTCATTCAGATTTTTGGCAATTCATAAAAAATAATTAGTACCTAACCAGCCTAGGTACTATGGTATCATGTTTTATCACTATTGGAATCTTATTGTCGAATCACATGAAGGATTCTACTAGTCATGCACTAGTTAAGGTTTGGAATCTTTGATAAAAGTTTTGACAATACATGCAAAATGACCACAATGTGGGGATGAATGCCTAGCACAAGATAAAGGGATCTATTCTACAATTTTAGAAGACATCTTCATTCAACCCAAACACTCTCTACTAGCACCATGGCTTTGTAGCTCAAGTTATAAATGTAATCCCTAATCCCTAAACCTCATAACCTAAAGAGCTTGAGCTTTTTGGTCTTTGGTTTTGGCTTCAAATCAAACTTGCTTCTAGTTCCAATCTTCACACTCCTTTTTAATCCTAAATTTGTTTGTGTGTTCCAAGGCCTCAAAGCATGTGTGGCAACATGACTTCCTTTCTTACAAAACAACATAATATTCTTCCTTTCTTTTTGATCTCCCCTTTAAGCTCACACTAATATAAAATCACAAAATCTACTCACATTTAAGTAAAGTCATAGAAATTGATTATTGTACATAGTTTCCCCTTTTTAACTAGCACAAAAAGTTCTACACTCTTCTTCCTCTAAGCTCACAAGAAAACAAAAACATTTGAGCTTCCTTGCATGAACCTTTATAATGAACACCAAAGATTTGCATGAAATTGCTTTGATCTTGAGTTTATGTGTAAAATCATGTTTCACACCTCATTCATGCACTTCTTAAAAGTTTGACACCAAGTTTGCAATTACAACTTGTGTATTAGGTAAACATTCATTTCTCATGTTGTGTTTGTTCCATTTTATGAATAATTATATTATCAAACAAGAAAATAAATGAAGATGTTTTGGTGGGTGGTTTTATATGATGGCAATAACCTTTTCTTTTCCTTGCAATTTTTTTTGTTGCAAATTGAATAGTATTTTGAAGAAATTGGCCAAAAATTGATAATTTAAAAAAATTCTTAAAAATGCAGTAGATTAAAATAAATGGTTCAGCCAAAATATATAAAGATGTTAAATTTTTTCGTTTCATATTTTCTTAACAGCCAAATTTGACTAAATCAGCTTATGGATGATTTCCACCTCAACTTCATCACAAAATTGAAAAAGAAAACACTTTATGGCGACATATAGCTTGTACTAGCAAATGTTAACATATGTTCATTTGTTGAAATGGATTAAAATTTAAAACTCAAAAAAAACCAACCTTCCCATCTAGACTTCCCATCAAAAGTATATGAAGCTTTATAGAATGAGTCTAAAGGCATTTGACAATTTAGTTTAGATGTTGACACCTTACTTGAAGTTGGAGTGCAGAAATGAAATTTGACCCCATTTGGAGATTAAAAAATTTATGGCATTGATGATTTACAAGTTTGCCCATGGTGTTTTTCGTGATGGTATTGTAGATTGTTTAAAAGCTAGGGGTTCCTCTATAAGGAAATACATTGACATAGTTTGTGACATCCTTGTTGATGGGCAAAGTCAATGCATCAATGGTCTAATAAGTGCATGACTGGAGAATGTCATTTGCAGTTTCATGACAATTATAGGGTTGCCAAATGTTTCTGTTGTGATCGATGAGACACACATTCCTTTAACAAATTGTCTAAGTGCAAAATTACCTTGAGGCATGCAATATTTTTGATAGGAAAAAAAAATAGTTTATTGTTCTATAAGGGGTTTGCGATGCTAACAAGATCTTGTAGAATGTTTGCGTGGGTCATCTTGGGGAGGGAGGAAGGGGTGGGGGCGGGGGGCAGGGGTGCACAATGGTGATTAGTTCAAAGTGTTCAATTTATACAAAGGTTTGATGCAGAAGAAGTGGAGATCATTACAAGATGGGGACAAGAAGAGATATGATAGTGTAATAAATTTAAGGAGAGATGATTGAAAATGCTTTGAAAAATAGGTGGTGAAATTTGAGGCACCTCAATTCTAGAGTATATAGAGTGACAAAGATTGTAGTAACTTGTTATTGGGTGCATAATTATTGTGAGTAGTGGAAGCGGCCTAGGCCCAAGGTGAATTGAGTAAATTTTAAGGATCTATTTGTGGGGTTTGGTAATATGAAACTCTTATTGTCATTGAGAGAAAACATGCAAAGGTTGAGGTAGAGAAGTTGAGAGGGGAATTGTTGAACAATGGGTCATTGAACATCCAAATGGTCATTAATGACAAAGCAAATTCTTGATCCCCTCATCTAGCATGAGCATGCTAAACCCTAAACATGCTATCCAAGGTTTTAAAAATCTAAATCTAAGAAAAACTCTAGAAAATTAAGTAGGGCTATAATCACTTTGTTGCGCTCTCTATTGCAAAACCTAAAGAAGAGAAGAAGCACGTTGTTGCACTCTCTTTTGTTGCAAAACACTTTGTTGTGCACTATTGTTGTTGAAGCGCTCTGGTGAGTTTTGTGAAGAACGGATTTTGTTTTTTGTTTTCCCCACCTTCCTTCTCCCGGAGGATGCTTAAAACCAAGTGGTGAAAGTTGTTTTAGGCACAGAAAGTCTCGTTTCCAGTGACTTCAAGCAAATGGTTGGGGTGCAAAGCAAATAGTTTCGTTGGGTTGGTCTGTTTGGGTGATGATTGACTGTCGAATGGACCCATCGCGGAAGCAGATTGGGATGCGAACGCGGCGCTGTGCGGGAGACTTCTGTCTAGAGGGAAGAGACTTCATATTATGGTAGGATTTTGAGGTAATTTTTCTGGCTTGAACCCAGAATCAATGTGTGGATGACAGTTGGAAATTTAGTTGTACTCCCAAAGCTGCTTTCTTGATCAAATTTATTTGGCAGTCATGTTACAGGGTGCCATTGTATCTCAGGATTTTGTTGGCTCTTCTTCACCACAATAAGGCAAGAGGAAGAGGCGGAATTGGAATGGTGCAGTTTTCATTTGGTCCCACGTTCTGAGGAATGATCACAAAGTGTTGTTAGTGAGAACTGCGAGTTCAATTTTGGGAAACTGCATGGGACACTTCTTATTTTAACTGTTGTTGCTGGTTTGAAGTTTGAGCTTTTGAACTTGCTCAAAAGGGGTAGGAGCCATCATGTGATGAGCTGCTTGTTTGAACTTTGTCATAAAGTGAGGAGTCATTTACCATTTACATGATGAGCCTGCTTGGCTCTCTGTCCCCATAGTTTGTTGGCCTTGCCTACCAAGGCAAGATATTGTGTTTAGATTCATTATAGAGTATAGTAGCTTAATGGATTTTGGCCCCTAGGCAATAGGTGTATTTTTTATATGAGGATTTTTGAAAGATGATATTTTGGCTTGTGTTGAAACTTGAGATTAGTTATTATAGAGTTATAATATTTTGAAGGATTTTGGTTTCTTTTAGAGGATTTTTTGAAGATTATGTTTTTGCATGGTGAAATATTTGAGTTTCCATAATTCTTCTTTCTTTTGCCTTAAGATACTTTTTAATGTAAATGGCCAGGCCATGGTGTGTGACACACCCCTTGTTTTCCACTCCTTTCTGGCTTCTTTGAAAGCTCGACAGTGTCTGACTATACCTCAAAAAATAGCACTATTGATATATTGTCATGTATGAGACAGAAAGTAGCCTCTGTGACTATTAAGTGGTGTGCAATGGTAGCAAAGTCTCTAAGGTTTTGACCTTGTTTTACGTTTTCTGGAAATACCAGAGTTTCATTTGTTTGATTTTATTTTAAAATTCTTATTTAGTTATTTCTATCCATGAGGATGGCATCTTCTTCACATGTGCATTTTTGTGAATGGGAAGAGTAAGAAGAAGTCAATGAGTATATGTGTGTGGAGTTTGCTTGGGTATTATTATTATAATACTCTATTATTCATCACTCAGATGCTGGATAATTATTATTATTTTTCAAATTTGAGTTTCATAATACTTTATGTAACTTTGAACCTGATTATACTATGTTGAAATAAAAATATTTGACTATGATGTTTATGAAAAATTCTCATTCCAACAAAAAGTATTACACCAATTTTTTCTCTGAGTTCTTGTTGCAAAAATGTTGAAGACTCCACTTTATTCAACGACTAAAGTGAGTTGTAGTGCATATTGAAGTTGTTGTTTTAAGCATAGCTAGATAAACCATTGATAAATTCTTTACATGTTAGATAATAAATATTTAAAAAAGAAAAGAAAATGAGATTTTAAATGCAACTTACACAATTGTCTTAAGTTCCCAAAATTTTGCCATTGACAAACATGTAATTTCTTTTAACTTTTGATGTTTGGGATAGGTAATTTTGAATAAAAAATTGACATTTAAAAAAAAAAAAAACCACCAAACTTGAAAAGGTACTACAATATTCAATAAAAAATGTTAAATAGTGTTGTAGATATCTTTAATTAGTAAGAGATTCTTCAGTTCTTTTCCAAACTAGATGCATTAGTCAATTTATTTATTGGAGTAGAAAAACTAATAATTGGAGCATTTTTCTTTCCAAATTATTTTGGACAAATGAAGGTTAAAGCAAAAAAGAATAATGAAATTCTATGTCATTTTTCAAACTGATTTTTTTACACCCTTTCTCAAATATTTTTATGGCTAGAAAGTTGTCAAATGAGGTACCTTGTTCATAGATTACTTGCACTCTTGGAAGGTTCTGTGTAGAAAGTTGTCAATTGAAAATGCGTGGGCATGGATTGCTTGCACTCTCATTTCCGAGTAGGGTTGGGTCAAATGAAAATTGTCAACTAGGTGCCTTGCCATTGATGCTTGCATTCTCATCTCAAAACAAGGGCAGTAGTTTTTTTACTAGGCCATATTGCCCGGACTGTAGGTAGGTTGTAAACTAGCATAGGTAGGTAGGTACAAAATGATGGAATCAGCCATGGTGGCCAATTCTACCTTCTATGACCACCTGAAAACCTGCTGAATGAGCAGCTATGTATTGCAATTGATCTGCAGATAATAAGCCATTCAACTGTTTTTTTTTTTGTGGCAAATTTTTGTCATTTGGCGAAAAAAATTCCAAAACATTTTCTGTTGACTATTCCATTTTTCTCACCAAGAATAGCCAAAAAATTAGAAATTCTTAAAAAACTATGTTTCTACACATTGTTCAAAGCAAGTAACCAGGATATAAAAGAATTTTAATAAATTTTTACTGTCATAACTGGTATATAGCCAAATGTGGCTAAATCTCCTTGTGGATGATCGCCGGTGTGGCAACACACAAAATTTACTTCAAAACAGCACTGAGCCACTGGCGTCCTAAACCCAATTCGTTGAAGAGAGAGCAATACCTTACCCTAAGGTCAGTTTCGTCGTTAAATAATCCTCAAAATAATGAAATGAAATTTTGTGAAAAATATGAAGTTGACATGTTGATTTATCATAGGCTACACTCTGAATAATTTCATTACTCATATCACAATATTATAGTAGATGATGGAAAAATATATATAATTTCAAAATTTAAAAAAAGAATTCATTTTTTGAAATAAAAATAATCATTCATTTTTTGTCAATGTGGAAACTGACCCTAGGCTATGGTACTATGGAAATCAAAGCATTTTCTCACACGAAACTTGGAGACACCTTCTCAAAATGACACCGGGTATGAAGGTGTGGCCATGGGTACAATTGTGACTTTGGTACAATAATTGGGTAGTAATGGTCGCTAGTCCGAATTGTCAAGATTAAATATATTGGTGTATGCAAGTTGTGTGGTGTATGTATTAGTCAAGATAAGTAGTAGTAGTTTCATGGCAATGAAGCACATGCCGCGATAGAGGGGAACCAAAGTGAAGATTGTCAACTTGAAAAATGAGAAAGGAAAAGAAGAGAGAGAAAAGTGAAATATTTTAAAAAAATTTGATTATTTTTTGAATAAAATGGAAACACGTTATGGAATCAAAAAATCAACACAAGTCCACTATGAATTTGTGTGAGAGCCAAGGGAATCCTTCCTATTTTTGTCTTCAAGTAAAGCAAGCTATTTAGGGAAGAGTTGGGTGCTTTTGAGCGATCCATAGATTGTCATTTAGGAAGGTGGGCACATAGGTTTTGTATTTTGTGGGGTGGCTGGGGGGAAATTCAAATTGCTAGTTGCCAAATGGAAACACACGTTATGGAATCAAAAAATCAACACACTAGATGAAGTCCACTATGAATTTGTGTGAGAGCCAAGGGAATCCTTCCAATTTTTGTCTTCAAGTGAAGCAAGCTATTTAGGGGAGAGTTGGGGGCTTTTGAGCGGTCCATAGAACGTCCTTTAGGAAGGTGGGCACATAGGTTTTGTATTTTGTGGAGTGTTTGGGGGGCGGGGGGATTCAAATTGCTAGTTGCCAAATGTTTCCCCAGGATAAAAAGATAAATAAATAAAAATAACAGGGAAAAAAGATAGATAAATAAATAAAATTAGAAAAAGAAACCAACCAAAAGTCATTTAACTAACTGAAATTTTTATATTTAAATGAAAAGAATAAATTTCACGTAAGCACCACTAATTCCAGATTGGAGCTTTACGACTCATGCTTGGACTTTTTAAGGGTTTCCTGGATTTTTCAATCTCTGGGTTTGATACCTTGCTATAGAGTGCACAAATGACCTTCTACTCTCCTTAAAGGTGTTCAATTCGAGCTATTCTGGAGAATTAGTTAAGCATGATTCACACTTGGTGGTAAATCAACAATAAGTTAGTGTTAAGTTCTTTTGATATTTAAGTGCATTGACATATGAATTGTTAGTTGGCATTGTTGATGATGTGGCATCCTAGGTGGCAAGTGGTGCTAGCTTGGTGTGAACATTGGTAGTAGCTAACATTTCATCAAGCCTAAAACTTAGATTTTGTTCATTTTTTTTCAATGTTAGATACAAGGTAAAAAAATGACCATTTAACTCAATGTTCTAGCACATACAAAATGAGGGGGCCTGGATACCACCTCCTTCCCACTTACCAAATATTTATCACTAGTTATTTTATTCTTAGGTAAAGTGATCCATAAAATTTAGGTTTGGTGTGGATGGGCAGTCATGTTAAAGTATCCCTAGAGGTTGTGACATGTAACAATGCCTTCAAGTGTGAATGCATGAAAATTCTTGTTGTGTAAAGTTTCATGATTTCCTAACACTCGGTGCTAGGTATCAAAAAAATAAACAGCTAGTTTGATGATAGTCTATCTTAACACAAATTCCTAAACACCAAACATCAGGTGTTAGATGGGTAGGAAAATAGGTGGAATATCAAATGGATGTGATATCTAAAAGAAGGGTAAGAAAGTATATCACCTAGTTTTGCCCCCATCATATGTGGTGGTCCTGTGTGTGTTTCTGTAAGGAACTCAAGACTTCAGTTCTATTTTCATGGGTGGGTGGGACTTAAATTCATCCATGGACATGAAGATGATACCTTTGGATGAAAATGAACCAAACTTGGATTATTTTATTATATGTGCTGAGAAAAATATAGAGAGAGAACAAAGAGAATATGAGTTAGGAAAGAGTAAGTTATATGAAATCATGTGCACTTGTCACACAAGGTTCTAGAAAATGTTATGGAGTTGAAAATGTGTCATGCAAAAGACAAAGGAGAGAAAGGGCCAAATGGGATGTAGTTGGAACATTGGAACAATGCATTGCTTTCCAATGCTCCAAGTACTTTAAGAAGTTCTGGCTTATATGGGCCTTGCAAACGAATCCTTTTCTGGGGGGCGAGGGGAGGGGGGGGGGGGGAAGCACTTCTTTGGGTTACTAGTTACTGCATTGCTAGTTGCTACCACTTGGATTGATTCAATTTGCACGCAAAGCATTCTGACAAATTTCTTAAGTGTATTTGGAGGTCACCTTATATCTGCAAATATCCTTCATAAAAAAAGGACAAAAGTTGTTATGCCTACTCTTTATGAGTACCAAGGGATCTTACACCTACTTATGAGCCATAATATCACTCCTACTCCTCCATAGACCTATGACCTCTGTCACTCTTAAGGAGTAAGTGTAAATACTATAAACCCTCCCCTCATACACCTCCCTAAATACCCATATACAAATGTCTAGGTTCACAACATTGTTGAACCTTACATAGGGTGCAACCTGGGTCTATAGTACTAATATGCATAAGAACATGCCAATTGTGTATGACTTGAAGCATACCGGCCTTTATAACACTACCAACCTGATGCAACAAGGTATATATATATGTTTGTACTTACATTATACCAATACCATCACCGGGTTTAAACCAGAGTTATACAAGCCAAAAATCAACCTTGGGGCCTAATATCAGGGATTGATTAATGGGGGGGGGGGGGCCCCAAAATCATATTTCCAAACCCCTGGCCTGCCAATTTGGGGAAAAGAAGGTGGGAATTAGAAAAAAAA
>Ga0116231_10009365_pt1 | contig 16585 bp, 16 predicted proteins | sample S1TSphgellanicum_2_FD_89695 | JGI IMG/M metagenome (GOLD analysis project Ga0116231, IMG submission 89695) | Host-associated microbial communities from peat moss isolated from Minnesota, USA - S1T2_Fd - Sphagnum magellanicum MG | ecosystem: Host-associated > Plants > Peat moss > Unclassified...
GAAAGGAGAAGAAGGAGGGAGGCGAGAAGAAAAGAGAAAAGGGAGGAGGGGGGGGGGGGGCGGAGGGGGGGTAAAATCATCAAATGGGTATACTTTGTTAACATTGTGTAGTCAAAATATAGAAGGATGAATAAAGATTTGTACTTTGTTTCCGGTTTATAGCCAGATTTGGCTAAATCTTCCCAGTGATGATCGTCACTTTTTCAACAATTGGCTTGTCAAAAGAATATGGCTCCATTTCCCTTTTCATATTAATTGCATGCAATTAATGGGCTAAATGGGAATGGATCCATAAATTTTTTAAATGTAAAATGTTGGAAACACACGAACTCCAAACTCGCGGGTTTTCTTTTTTTTTCTTTTTTTCTTTTTTTTCAGTTTTGTGGTTTCGAAAGTTTGGCATTTTTTTTTAGTTTTTTTTCTTTTTTTGTTGAATTTACACTTTAATCAAAGAAAATTTCTATAAAAAAATTTCACCAAGTGGCGAAAATTTGCCCCAAGAAACATCACTTGGGAGTCCAAAGGGGGGAATCTGGGTAGTGAGGGGGTAGATTTGACGGAAATACATACTAAGGTTTACACATGAAGTTCCGTCAAATTTGGGAAAATTAGCCTAAACTAGAACCAAACCCCATGTTTATCTTCAAACTACAACAAGTCCCCAAAAGAAGATGGTGGGAATTTTGTGCCCTTTTCTTGCCCCCCCCACCCCCCCTCCCCCCAAATTCCTCCCAAGTCTATAATTAAATATTATAAAAAGATACAACTTGCATGTGAATTTGTCGTGATGGCCCAATCAAATTGGCATATAGAAATTGATATCAGTACACTATAACACGGAACTTTGGATAGACCCAAACAAACAATTTAAGGGCATTTCAATTATTCGGTTAAAATAAATGGGTGGGTGTTATTGAACCTTTACATGTCAACAAGAAAATTTGTTCACAATATGACCCGAAACGAACGTGATTATCACCTTTGAAGAACGGAGAAAACAAGCCGTTTCTTCCGCATATACATCCAATTCCCAACATATAAGTTATTCTCACGTGTCTCTTCACTATAGGTTTACGGTATCCGGACAAAAGAAGGTGAAAATCCTCGATACAACCCCAAAATGTCTAGTGTCCAAAAAGTATGCGAAATTATGCCCCACCCATGATTTTATGTGATGGTTTTCGTGTGAATGTGTGCCACGTAATTGCCATGTTGTAATGCGGTAGCCCTTGATATCTGCCCCCAATTTTGGTCGCTCTTCGAAGCTTTCATGCGGACCAATGGGGGATGATGTTTGTCTCAATTGCAAAGGGGGTGTGCGTTGTTACGTCCGTATGTTCCAACAATTTATTTTTTTTGTAACAAGAGTTGAACGTACTTACTTACGGCAATAAAAAGGAAAAGAGGTGTCATTGTATGGCCCAAATTGCCCATGTCCAATGGGTTTTTTTTTTTTTTTTTTTAAGTTCAAGAATTTTCCATTGAGAACCACTTTTAATAAAGCCTTTGCTTTTTTTTTTTTTCTTTTTTGTCATTTGTTTTCCCGTGTTGCACATGTTGTATGTCTTGTGTAGAAGCATTTCAAACTCTACTTTCAAAATAGAAGTCTTGAGTTCATGAAAATTAGAAATAATTAGAAATTAAAATGGAATTTCTTAAAGGAGTTTAAAGACCTTTTTTTCCCCTTTTGTCAAGAAATTTAAGATGGGTAAATTCTAGCACTATTGGGTATATATCAATTTGTTTTTATTTTTTTTGTGTTTAACTAATGTTATGGTATTTTTCAAGGTAATTTGCCAATGGTTTCATTTTCACTTCTTTTCGAGACTATACCTACTACAAGATTAATATATGTATGTGTATCTTGTTACATTACTTATTGCTCACAACCCAAGTCATGAAATCAACACACTCCTCTCTATATGAATTCAGTGATAATCAACCATTTGTTCATCTAATATTGACTATTGTTCTACCGCGGTGGTTCTTTAGGAAACTTCAATAGATGTAAAAGTGGAAGAGAAGTGGTGACGGTTTTAATTTTGGAGGAAGGTAAGAGTGTGGGACTTTGGTCTTCTTTAAGGGCTTTTAGGACATAATGGAACCAGCAAAAAGAGCCATCATCACATGAGTGAGAGTACACAAGACAAAGCCAAGTTACTCTCATTTCTAATCGAGGTTTAGGGTTTAGGATTGTGTTCATTAATGTGTATAGGCATAGCAAGCCCTACAATTTCACCATCATCAAAGTGTCAACGAATATCACAATTGGATACCAATATCATGATGACTTGTATGGATTGTCATGAGACATCTCCACCCTTTCACCCCATGATCCTCATCGCATCTACTTTGCCTTATCTAGTCTCTTCAATTGCACCTAATTGATCCTCACATTTCACACCTTGTTTACCTCATCAACCACGAATTATTCCTCAATCATCTGTACCTACACCAGGTGCCAATCCATCCCATAAGCAATGTCCACGTGTTCCTTGTTCTAGTTGTGGTCACTTATATGTAGCAAGAGCATGTTTAGCACATCACGAAACACCATGCACCACACCCAAGCAATCATCAACTTTTGACGTGCTGATGTCTTCGACTTTACCATCTTCTCCTCCTTCTTTGGCTTGGACATGGATTGCATCATTAAATATGTTTTCTTGGTTTACCACACCCCCCGTTCATAACATCATATCCCATATGCCTTCCGTGTTGATGTTCAACATGTTTTGCACATCATTTTAGTATGGTTGGTCATTAATCCATTTGACATAACAACTTGGCATGCATTTTTGTTCTTCCATTCTTAGTGTTTGTCATTTCCACCATGGGGTGGTGAGAAAGGCCACTAAGAAACTCGCACCCATTTGCGTTCGTACATGGCAGGGGACTAAGAAACATTATAAGAAAAGCACACAATTAAAGCACAAGCGTTGGCTTCCCAAAGATTTTCAGAAATGGCACCAAATCCTACTCCACCTCCATTAACACAATTGTGTCGCACATGGGCACTTGCTCATGTAGGGGAGTATGTTTGAGCAATGTGTGCATTGGCCCCTAACACTTCTACAGCCCCATCAGCTAAGACCCATTGTGACCATTCGCCATCTTTATCCATTAGCTAAAGTTGACCTCCCCCTTTTTGTAGATGATTTTCATCGAAAAATGAATCTTGTTTTGGATAAAAAAACATATATTTTTGTTTTGACACATTTTCCATGTCTTTCATTCTGCAATCCTTCAAGTATGGTGTATGAACTTTTGTGAAATTGTTTTGTCCATGATGACTTTACTAATGGCTTTGAACTTTTTTTGAGATATGCAAGCACATCACTTGTGGTCATGTTCCTCCATCAATATCACGCCTACTTGTTGCATTACGACTATTGGTTTTGAAGAAACAAGCCATAAGCACTTGACCCATGATGATTAGAAAGGTGATTTATCGGTTAGTTGCCCACACATTGGCTATTTAGTTCAAGGATACATTTATAAAACATTTTAGTCCACACCAATTTAAGGTGGCAATGCCATGCAAATGCGAAACAATGGTTAATGTGGTTAAATCTATGTTGGATTTACATCTAAAATGGGTGGTATTACAAGTGGATGTTCAAAACACATTTAATTTAATATCTCAAATAGCCATTTTTCAGGAGTTGTGTTCTTGTACCAGCACCTTGGATTAGTTTTTCCCATGTGTTCATTAATTTTACACATGCCCATCTCCATTATATTTCTCATAAGCTTTTAGGCACAAGGATCTCACTACCATTTCATCCAATTCTAGTACACAATAGGGGGATCCTTTGGGAGGAATGTTGTTTGCACTAGCTCAATTTTGCACTCTACGTCTTACAACTCACTTTACTTGTGTTTTCCTTTGTTGGCAAATGATACACACATAGTTGATCTTGTTTTGAATTTGTTACTTTTTTTTTATGAGTACAAGAAGATTTTGGAGCATTAAGGCTATCGCGACCTTAGCCTTGGGCTCGCGACCAAAACAAAGGGCTTGCAAGGGTGCGGGCCAAAACTAAGTCCAAAAATCGCATTCTCATGCTCGAGAGTGCAAAAGAGTGTGAGGGAAAGAACCCTCACACTCCCAAGTGAACTCCCATGTTGGGAGTTGGAATTCCGATGGACTCCCAAATGTTCAGAAAATGATTGTAGGGGTCAAAACCCAATGGCTTGACAAGTTCTTTATATCATTGGAAAGATATTGAAAATTAGATGTCTAAAATGGGCTCGCATCACTCATTTGGACATCTGAAACACAAATTATGGCCAAAAGAAAGGTCGGGAGTCAAATTGGCAATTTGACTCTCAACCACTAAAAGTCAAGAATCAACCCGATTTCCTTACGTTCAGGTGGCGTGAAACATACTGTTGGAAAGCTCTCGACGAGGGCTACAACTTTGCTTCAGACCTTATCTCGATCGAAGGTCTACACACAAAGTTATGGGGCTCCAAAGTCGCAGGAATCCCGATTTTGGCAATTTCGAAACTCCCACTTGGGAGTCCCGGGACAAAAAGCCATTTGGATGTGGGCCTTGTGGAAAGGCACAAAGTATACTATAAGGGGGAAGCTGATGGCTTCCCCCAAGTCCAGGCCATGGTGAGTGATTAAGTGCTTGTCATTCTTCTTAATCCCATCTTGGAGCTCCAACACACCCCTCTACCCTTCAAAGTGCTACAAGCTAAGAAGCGTGCCCTAACTCCTTGCTCTTCCATTGTTTTCCATTTGGACTCACATTTGAGTCCATCAAGGATCTTGGGAGTGCGTCAAAGGCACCCCCAAACTCTTTAAAATACCCAAATGTGGGTCCTTAAGCGAAACAACGAAAAAAGAAAAAAATTGGAACATGTTCCCTAATTCATAACACTTCAGGGGTAAGAGGGCGTGATGGAGCTTTGGGATGAAACTAGGACGAACTCACAAGCGAAAGTTTAAGATGAGGTCAACATGCACAACCAAGAAATGAGGGCGATTTATGCAAGTTGAATGAAAGTGATGTAGCGAATTTAGTAAGTACAACTCGAAGCACAAGTTTTACACAACCCGCAACTTTTGGGAGGAGGCATGACTCCCCTCCCTACAATATACTTTGTGCTTCTCCGTGGGGACTACATCCAAATGTCACTTTTCCTTGGGATTCCCAAATGGGAATCCCAAAATTGGGATTCTTATTATTTCAAAACTTTGGACACTCATATCATTCTCAAATAAAATGTATTTTGAAAATGTCAGGGAAATATCTTATAACCCTTAATAAGATCTTTTCAACAGTGTATAGCACACCCCAATTGAAGTTCATTTGGCCCCTAATTTCAAAGGATTTATGATCCCGTTTTTTCTTTTAATCATAACTCATGCAAATCATGTCTAAATGAACAATGCCAAGGGACCTTAAGCATTTATGCTTCAAAACCTTTCTAATGGTGTCATGGGGGCCCAATTTGATGTTTATTTGCCTTTCCAACCAAGGTTTTAAACATTCGTAACTCTCGCACGAATACAACTTCCAAAGTGGGAATGCACATGGGAGTCATTTGGGCTCCATCCCCTACACTCTCCCCCATTTGTGAGAGTGTGTTTCACACCTAAACACATTCTTTTGGCCTCATGGGCCCTTGCACTCCACACTTAATCACGAACCCAATGTAAGGGTTGTGACAAATTTCATCCAAATCTAATACATGATAGGGGGATCCTTTGGGAGGAGTGTTGTTTGCACTAGCTCATCTTTGCACTATCCATCCCACAACCCACCCTATTTATGTTTTTCTTTTGTTAATAGATGATACACACATAATTGGTCTTGTTTTGAATGTGTTACCTATTTTCTTACAACTACAAAAAGAGTTTGGAACATTAAGGCTTTTAGTCCAATCGACGAAGTGTGTAAACCATACTATATCACTTCCTCCAGGTTTTCTTACACTTGAGTCCAATTTTCATATTCTAGGTGTTCCAATGGGTTCTTTGCCATTCGTGGAATCCTTCGTATCAAAAGCATTTTAGGAGAACCTTAACACAATCATTAACCTTCCTATGCTCGCAGATCCTTAGGTAGCTTTTGCGATGCTTTCACTTTGTTATGCCCAACATCCAAACTACTTACAATGTACTATATTTCCATCACCAAGTATCTTATAGTGTTATACCAAATTTGATGTTTGTACCATAGCTATGTTAAAATAGCTATTAAGGTCAAGATCTTTTGGCACCACATTGGGCCATTTAGCTCCTCATTAAGTCACTATTCATGCTTCTTCAAGGGGCTAGGCCTTCCTTCAATGGTTTAATGTGCTGCCCTTGCCTTCTTAAAATGTTAGGCTTTGATCATTCCTACATTAGTTTCTCATTTTCAGCAAGATGATCACCCTAATATTCTTGATGCGGTGTCACATGTAAAGACCGGTACTTATCCCTTCCAAGTTGCACTACAAGATACTTGTGTGATGTTACCTGAGGTCATTCAATCACATGTCTTGCCTTTTGAAAGTTTAATAGTGCAATTTTATCCTCAAATGCAATCCTCTTTTATGGACCAACTACATGAACAAGAATTTATTTTACTTTTAGCAAATGTTTCTTCGGATGTTGTGTGAGCACATCTTCACTCATGTGTAAGTTTAGCAACAAGGGCTTGGTTATTAACTCATCTTAGCACCCCTTCGTTTTGTTTAACCTCTGTCCATTTTCTTATAACACTTTTTATTTGTCTCGATATACCACATCCTATAGTTTTGCATTTTTGACGATGTTGATGTGGTCATACCATTGATGATTTTGGTATCCATTTGTTACATTACTTGTGCGAGAATGAATGCACTGTAACCCATGATACATTTTGAGATATTGTTGTAATTATCGCAAAATGGAAATCATGTATAAAGAAAGGTTTTTCACCTTTTCCCCCACCACACATAGAGACAAATGGATGTTGTCATCACCAAAGATGGTTTTCGAACCCTGATGGACATTGTCATTATTGATTCGACTTATAAAAATTTGGTGTAGCATGCTTCAATGACAATAGTGCATATAATAATAATTACCACTCAAAACAAGGCACAATCCTACATAGAACAAGCGTTAAGAGATGATTTCATTCCCCTTCCCCTTGTATGCATCCTCATTTTGATTCTTTTATAACTTTTTGTGTACATGCCAATATAGTTCACCATTAGTAGACCTCCTTGGTACCTTCAATGTTTATATCTTATTATAGGCAATGAGTGTCAATAGCCCTACAACATGTGCAAGCCATCGCAATTCTTTAACAGACTACCATGGTTAGTCACAATTCTTCATCTCTTACATATATACTAGTCAGTGCACCTCCATCACTAGTTGATTTGTGGCAAAGGATACCCTTTTAACATTACGTCTTACACTTCATTATTATTATTTGTATTGTCCTAGTTTTCCTTTCATGTGTTTACATTTGCTTTGACATGCCTTGTACTTTTTGTGGATGGATTTCCATCCTCGTTTATATATATGTAGAGTTTCTAGTTTTTTTATGGATCTTAATTAGTTGTGGGTGCATCCCAAAGCTTCTTTTTTTGGCAATGAACCACCTTGATTGGCCCATCGCAACAAAAATATAAATAAATAAATATGAGATATTGGACAATCTCCCCAAAATAAATGTTGGCATTTCCAAAATATAATCCTGAATGTGCCTATCCTTTGGCCCACCTTTATAAGCTACAAGGGTTCAACTTTAATCAAACTCAATGAGATAAAGAGTGGTGGTATTGGGAACGTCTTGGAAGACACATGGGGATTTGGGGAACTCGATGAAAACACATTGGGAACATCCATTTCCCCCAAGGGAAAAACATTGAACCTCTTGGGGGTGTGCTACACCCTTTACCAAATATATATATAACCAACTTTTGGTTAGTTTAAAATGACAACACTCTTGTAGTTTAGTTTGGTGAATTATGATCTAGGTGAATGGTTTATCATTTAAGTGGGTGTTAATTCACAAATTGCAATACTTTGAAGGAATCACAATAACTTTATGTTGAAGTTCCAAGAGATGTGGCCAATTGACATATCATTTGTTATGCCTCCATAGAACCTCAATGCCTCAACCAAATATTTGTTTTTAGTTTCATGCCTCAAAGTTTTTACAAACTCTAGTAATTTTGCTCTACTTGCATCACTTTCAGCTTTTGCTAATTTAAATTTTTGAAATCAATATCTTTGACCATTGCTCCAACATACTAATATGAACTTTTTTCATCATTTGGATAATATTCCAAACTAATTTTTTTTATGCATTGCAAATGGGAAGGTCAAGAAACCTCTCATCTAAGTTTTTTACAACCACTTGCACATATTCAAATCCCATCACCTTGCATTTTTGCATTGTCTCTTCTTATCAAAAATATGTCCCTAATGTACAAGATGATATGTACATGTAATGTCATCATTTGTTCTCCATCTCAATGCACCATTAACCCAAGCTCCAAACATAAAGGGACCTAAAATCTTGGTTAATCATCCAAAGTTAAGACCATGTCCACATAAAAAATGTTTGGTCAATACAAAACTGGGTGCATCCAAAGTTTATCCAACTATTGAAATATCAACCATGTCATACTAATTTTTTTAATTCAATTTGTTCAATTTTGCCAAAACATCAACCACAAGATAAAACTTGAATTGAAATTAAAAGATTGTAGTTTACCGATAGCAATAGGCCCTAGTTTTTAAAAAAACATTCAATATTGTTAGCATCTAAAACAAAATCCTTTCCAACAAGCAAATCAACACACCAAATGGAATTGCAAGATAGGCAATGGTTCCAAATCAAATGCCTCTATGAGATTTTTGAATCCTTTATAATGGTTGCAATTTCTCCCTACCCATTCATAAACTTATTAGCAAATTTATCCAATATCAAAATCCTAACATTGATTTGAATTCATCAACAACTAAAGCCTTCCAATGTGTTATGCAATGAATGTTCACCAAAATAAGGACATCCTATTTCAAACAAGTAATTAAACCCACATGCCAACCTAACATTAAAGTTGTTCCATATGTGGCAAAAACCACTAATTGGTTGGCATTATTCCAACCCAATCTTTCCAAAAAGTTATTTGTTGTTAGGTGCATGTTTTCCCTTATGGCATCCCAAATTGCCAAAAGCTCTAAAAAGGTAGGGGTTTGATCCAAACTCAAATAACAACAATAAATAATCAAATTTTGTTCCATGGTCTAATCAATATATTCATCTACCATCAATGAAAACATAGGAGACTTGTTAACATTAAAATGTAATAATGTTTTCAAATGTTTTAACAATGTCCACAAAAAATTTAATACAACAGACCTTGTGGTATAACTATTAATATAATAATTTAGATATGGTCAAATTTGAGTTATTATTCAACATTTGTGGATTTAAATTTTTTTGGGTATGTAGATGTTTGGATTAGTGAATAATTAATCTTTCACCAACTCTCGGGTTGACTTTTACCCACCCTTAGCTTTGTTTTTCACATTAATTTAAATCTAAATCATTTAGTTTTTATTAATTTAGTTTTTATCATTTAGTTTAAGTAGTTATTTATGTTTTTTTTAGTATGTGTTTGTTTAATGACTAGGCAAAAACATCCTTGGGTGGTACCACTAGGAATGTCACACCATGATTTTCCTTAACCCATTGAATTTTGAAAAATCGTAGGAAACACTTAAATAAATATTTTCATATTTTTTTAATGAATAAATTTATTAGGTTCCATAATTTTTAAATTTTCAATAATACCAAAAATATTGTGTATTCTAATGTTCTTAATCATTACATCTAGAAAAAGTTTCAAGAATGTCACGCTGGTTTCTTTCCTTGAACTTTTTGGTCATGAACACAAATTTGAAACATGATTTGATAATTTCTTGAGAATTTTTTCCCTAAGGTAATTTGGAAGTCATCCTATTTTAAGGTTTTTATTAAGAAATTAATTGAATAAATATAATTTAATTATGAAATTTGAAAATTAAGGCTATCAATTTTTTAAGGGGCATTTTTTATTGGGAATATGAAATTTTAACAATTTTTAAATTTTTAATTCCAAAATAAACTTTAAATTATATATTAATGCTTGCAATTGATAAACATGAAAAAAAATAATTTATAGTTGTGAAAACATTTAAAGTAAAAAGCCCAAGAAATAAACTTGGTTATTTTGGGTTCCTTAACCATTCTTTGAAGTGGTTCACAGTGGTACCACCCAAAGATGCTTTCGCATGACTAGCAAGTGTATATTCATGCATGTTACCAAAAAAAAAAAATGTTTACACTCTAGATCTATTCACATGAGTTGATCAAATATAATGATCAAGATACATTTTAGAGTCTAGGAGAAATAATGTAAATTAGGTTACTATTGTGGTCCTTTAATAACACATGGTCCACACACTTATGCATGTGTTAGGTCTTTCATTTGTCAATAAATGAAAGTTAGTTAGTTTTGATCTAGTTAACGTTTGTTGTAGTATGGTTGATTTTGAATATTCACAAGTTATTAGCCCACAATATAATTGCATTGATAAGTTTGAGATGTGAGACTACATGCTATGGAGATTCAAAATAGAGAATTTACTTAAAGCAAGGAGTTATGGAATGTTGTTAATGGGAATGAACAAAAGCCAGTTAAAATAAATGCAAATGTTAATTTGGCTATGTACACTAAACTTGATAACTCACTACAACAAAAGGTGTCCCTGTACGCCAAATGATATCATTGGATTTTGAGTGAATTCACAGGTTGTAGTAAATGGGGACCAGTGAAGAAGCAATGAATTCCTTAATCTAGTGAACAGGGACTAATGAATTGCACCCACATTTTGTAGTAGTGACTACACTTTGAATCTTATTATTCAAAGTTTGTCCATAGTAAATTGATGATTATTTGTCAAGAGATTATTGCCAAAAGCATGTGAAAAGCTCTTGTAAAGTGACACCTTGACAAGGGGTTGATAAATCAACTATTTTTAACAAAAAGATTTTTCACCAACCAAATGAGTTCTAATGAAACTATGGAGCAACATGTGAATAAATTAAACACAATGGCAAAAGAACTTGATGCCATTGGAATTGGTGTATTTCCTAAAATTAAGATGATGGTGTTTCTCATGAATTTACATGATAGCTATCAATTGATGGTCACATCATTACAATCCTACAAGTTTATAGAACTAAATGGGAAGTAGGTACAACTAGACTATTGAACAAAAAATTATGATGTCACCTAGTAAAAATGATGTAGTGTTTGTTCACACAATTCAAAAGCATTTAGGTTCTAAAAAAATGCTAAAGGAAAATTGCAAAACATTTGTAACTATTGCAAGAAGAATGGTCATTAGGCTAAATAAGGATTGCACAAAAAAAGGATGCAAAAATTGAAGAACTTGACAAAAAACTTTATGCATAGAAAAATGAACATGAAAATAATGCAACTAACCATAATGAGATTTTTTTTATCACAACTTTGTCGATGTCTAGTGATGAAGCATGGTATGTGGATTCTATGCTTCCATGCACCATTTTCATAGAAAGGATTAGTTCCATGAATTTGAGTAAACATCATTGGAATATAATTTTATATGGGAGATAATTCAACACAAAAGGTTATAAGCAAAGGAAAAATCAAGATGAATTTAATAGTGAGAGTGAACACTATCTTTGCAACACTAAGTGATGTCATTTATGTCCCTAGTTTTTAAAAATAAATTCTATGAGTAAGGTAACATCTCAAGGGTACAATGTTGAGTTTGGTGATGATGCATGTGAAATACAAAATAGTCGGAAAAAGATGGTTGCACACAAGATTCAAAAAACTTGACTCTATGAAAAGTAGTGCACCACTTTTGTTGCAACAAAACAAGTTCATGTTGCTACAAGTGGGAATTTGCATTGATCATGCAAACTTATGGCATTAGCATCTAGGTCATATTGGCATTGATAATTAGAAGCTATTAGCCAAACCTAGTAGGTGGATTGTCCATAAAAAAGGATGCAAAATTGAATTTTTGTGAAAGTTGTATGGTTGGGAAGCAACATAGGGAACCATTTCCTAAGGAAGGAAGAATAAGAACTACAAAAGTTCATTGCAATATTTTGGGATTAGCCAAAACCAATTGTTTTGGAGGAATGGGGTACTTTGTAACCTTCATCGATGATTAATATAGGAAGAGATTTTGTTACTTTATATGACTAAAAGGAGAATGTTTATCCAAGTTCATGGAGTTCAAAATGTTTGTTGAAGCCCAAATTAGAAGGAAATTGAAGGTGCTAAAAAACAACAATGATGGAGAGTTTACCTCCAAGGAATTCGAATAATTCTTAAAAGTTCATGGAATTGAACATTTAAAGTTAGAACCATGTAGTCCCCAACAAAATGGAATAACAAAACAGGTGAATTGAAAATTTATGGAAGCTACACATATCATGTTACAACATAATGGTTTGAATCGAAAAATTTGGGCAAAAGTTGTGAATACAACAATTTACTTCAAAACTAAAAGCCTTCACAAAGTTGTGAATGGAATAACACTTGAACAATTGTGGAGTGGAAGAAACCTTCCATGAGCCTTATGAAGGTTTGGATGTACAACACGTGCACAAAAACTTGACATGACAAGAACTAAACTAAAGCCTAAGAACACTAAATGTGTTTTTGTAAGGTACAATTTAAATTCTAAAGGTTATAAGTTCATTGAAAAATCAACCATAAAATTGTTTATTAGTTGAAATGTGACATTCCATGAATTAATAATGAAAAATGGTTTGTTGATGGGAGCAATTATTGGGATTCCAGTAGTTGGAAATATGCATATAAACTTGGAATTTCAAAATGATGAAGAAGTTGGAGTAGAATAATTCATTCTACATGATGCAACTATTGTTCTTTGGCACCATGGTGCAATTATAATTCCAATTTAAATTACTTTACCGAGTTAGATCAAAACAATTTGCACACATGACAACACATGAACAACCAATTTTGAAATGGTTAGTTAGACAAAAGGTGCACCAATAATGCTAATGTATTATGCTTGTGTTGCCGCGTTTGATGAACTTGCAACATTGGCAAAAATTTATAGTAAAAAGATGAGAAGGAATGGAAAGAAGCAGCAAATGTATAATAAAATTTTCTACTATAAAATAAGACATGGGAGCTTGTGAAACTTCCAAAAAGAAGAAAAGCCATTAGATGTAAATGGGTTTTAAAAATGAAATGAAAGGCAAATGGAGATATTGACCACTACAAAACATGTGTGGTGGCAAGAATGTAATTGACAAATTGAAGGGATCAATTATGAAAAAACTTTTGCATCGGTTGCAAAACATACATCAATGCAAGTGGTGTTTGGGATAAATGTTATGATAGATCAATTATGTGCAAATGGAGCAAGATCAACCAATTGTTTACTCAATGCCTTATGTAAATGATTTATTAATATTTTGTAAGAATGTAGATGAAATTAAAGAGGTAGAGACAACATTTTTTAAAGAGTTTGACACGAAGGATTTAAGAAAACTTGATTTTTGCTCGGACATTCAAATGATTAGACATCAAACAAAGAGGATGATTAGCCTTGGTCAAGTTAAATACATAAGTTTTTAGATATTAAAGTGGTTTAGAATGGAAGATTCAAAAATACTAAATATGCCTATTGATATCAATGTCCAATTCAACAAAGAACAAGTTCCAAGTTTAGAAAAGGAAATTGTTGAAATTTGGAAAAGGTACCATACAAGGTGGCTATTGGATGTATCATGTACACTATGATTGATATTAGGCCAGATATTGTGATTACAGTATAAATTATAAGCCAATTTATGCAAGATCCAAGGTATGTGTTTTGGAAAGTTGTAAATTTGATTACGGAGTACTTGCAAGGTACATGTGACTATTGGCTTCAATTTACAAGAATGAGAAAGGATGATGAAATGATATTCACATCCTATTATGAATCAAATTAAGGCAGATATGTGGACATGAGAAAATCAACCATTGGATATATCTTTCTTTTGGACAAGGCGACAATAAGTTGGAGTAGCAAACAACAACCTGTAGTGGGACTATTTACAATTGAAGTTGAATATATGGTGGTTAATCAAGCCACCAAAAAAATAATGTGGTTATGAAAGTTGTTGAGTGAATTAAGATTCATGCAAAATGAACCTATTATGATACAAATTAATAGCCATTTAGAAACTTAACATGAATCAAGAATCATGTTCATCACAATAAAACAAAACACATTGACATCCAACATCATTGTGTGAGAGATATGGTTGTAGCTAGAGAAATGTTATTTTAATGTTGTTCAACACAAAACATGTTGGTGATGTTTTCATAAAAAAACCTTTCTGGTTCGAAGGGGCATTTAATGCATTGAGGCTATTACACATGGAAAACTCAAGATGTGACCAAGTGGGAGTGTTAAAATAATAACTCAAATGTGGTCAAATTTGAATTAATATTGTCCATATTAATGGATTCCTAAAATTTGGGGTTCACAAATGTTTAAATTAAAGAGTAATTAATCTTTCACCAACTCTTGGGTTGACTTTCACCCACCTTTAGCTATGTTTTTTCCATTAATTTAGGGTCCACCTTAGGGTGTAGTCACAATCCAATGAGTCAAAAAGGGCGTCAAATCACAAAGAAAAAAAATCAAAATTGGATAAATATTTATGTTTTTCCATTTAAAGCCATAGCAATCATGGCAAGTTATTGTTTTTTCATTCATATGAATGTCAAGGAATCCAAACCAAAAATCCATTTGATGAAATTTTAAGTTTAAGTTTTGATTTAGGACCTCTAAAAGTGAACAACAATGCATTGGACGAGAGTCAATTTTGCAAAGGACTATCAAAAGGACTTATATAATAGAACACATTTGATGGAAATTTTTTTTATGAGGATAAAAACCTATTAACTACATTAAAAAAACACACTCATACCCTAAGATGTGTGGAATTGTAAAACTTTATAAATTCAAAAAAATTCCAAGATTGATTTAAAATCTTAGAATTTCAAAAGTTTTTTACCACACATAAATGGGGTTAAATGTATATGATGTGTTAAAAAAAGTTGTAGTTTATTATACAAAAAAACATAAAATTGTAAAAAAATAAAAATCGGTTATGATTTGAAATTATTATCATCTTTAAAGACAAAACATTGAATTTACAAGGAATCAAGACACTTTCAAAAATTCATATTTGTTAAAAAAATGACGAAGAAAGGAACATATCATGTACTTGAACAAATATAAGCATTTATTATAACAAGTTGCAAAAAAAATTGTTCCAAAATTCATTCATATGAAAAAAAAAATTTGGGAAAAAAACATGCAATCCTTTTTTACAATAATCTCATTGGTTCATTGTATCTCATTTGCACCCCTCATTTAATTTTTAATACTTGAATTGATTGTTTGAATATTTATCTCTATGTTGTTTTTTCATTGTGTGCGTGTTTAGTGACCAACAAGTGTATGTTCATGCATGTTAAGATGACACAAATAAGGTCTACATTTTCCAATTGAAGTCATTGTTTGTATAATTTAAGAAGGACCTGAATTAAAAGGGTATTTTTTAATTTGATATCAAAAAATGACATATTTTGAATATTTTTTTAAATATATCCTAAAATATCTTGTATATTTTAAATATATTCTAATAATGAATTATAGACACCTTATTTACATTTAAGTAAATTGGAATTTTTCTTTTTTCAATGAGTTACACTTTACAAATAAAATAAAATGTTGTTTGGAATAAAATGGATTTAAAAAGATGCATCTAAGGGGTGTTGAAAGCCCATAAAAATGACATTCATTCTCATAGCTAAATATGGATTGGTCATGAATCATAATAAAAAAACAAGATTTTCATGGAAGATGATCCTTGCATGCCTTTTTTCAATTGCATTTTGGACATGTTGAGTAATGGGAACCACACCAAACAAAGAAAGTGAATTCTATTAGACTATTGCAATGTTATGATCAATACCTTTTTCATGATCACATTCAATAAATTTTTGGATTGTTTTACATCCAATTCCTATAACCCATGGTGATTTCACACAAAATTCCTTGCATGGGCACATTTCAAGAAACCTATAGATGGACCTTATGTTGGTATCATGTACATAAGCCATTTCCTACCAAGCTTCCAAATAGCTTTGAAAGTTTATGTAAAGGTCCAATGAGTCAAGCCTTGAGCTTCAAGATGTGTAACCTCCAAAACATCTTGAGAATCTAAAATATTATCCTTAGTTTCTAGGGATATATTTAAATGTATGCTTTTGAAATGATGGCTTGTGATGGATAGGTAAATGACAAGACAAAGGGAAAAAAAAAAAAAAAAAAAAAATTTAAATTTTTACGGAAAAAAAAAAAAAAAAAAAAAAAAAAAAATTTTATTTTATGTTGTTTTTATTTATCATTATTATTGTTGTTTTAAAAGAATTAAATAAAAACAAAAAAAAAAAACAAAGAAATATTTATTGATTTTTTTTAAATAATTTTGTTTCA
>Ga0116231_10009366_pt1 | contig 16585 bp, 11 predicted proteins | sample S1TSphgellanicum_2_FD_89695 | JGI IMG/M metagenome (GOLD analysis project Ga0116231, IMG submission 89695) | Host-associated microbial communities from peat moss isolated from Minnesota, USA - S1T2_Fd - Sphagnum magellanicum MG | ecosystem: Host-associated > Plants > Peat moss > Unclassified...
AAAAACCCAATTACAAATTGAATTTCAGGCTGCAATATGAGCACACAAAAAATCCATCTCATTCATCAAATATAAATAAATAAATAAATACATCATTCATCAAATGGGTTGCATGTATTCCAAGGATTCCCCAACATGATGAATGAAAGATATAATCAGCATCTGAGTAGCAGACCCCCACCACTTAGGAACAGTTTTTTTTCAAAAATCCTGATGGCTCAATGGGGCCACTTTGCAATTAGTTGTTGTGAGTTCCAATTCCACCCTAACCTTTGCTAGAACTAAATCTGTGGTACCTTGGTGGCTTCAGCTGAATAATTAATTAATGAATTAATTAATGAATTAATTAGTTATGAATATTCCATTTCAAAAACAGAATATTATTCCAAACTATTCTCCATTTTCCTTCACAAAATATTTCTCTTTTTTTGAGAAAAGGTTTTTTTAAATTAAAAAATTCCATATTTTCTATAAATAATATAATTTGTGCCAAAGCTGTCAAGGTACTACAATACTAACTATTTTCCTTCCCATTGTGAAGGTTTTTGCAGAATTGATGTTGCATATTAATTCAGCACTAAACATTCCAAGCCAACTTCCACACCCTAGTGTACCTGCAGCACCTCCATCTGCTCACCACCCCTGGGGCTCCAAGTTGGATGGAAAAATCATGGTAATGGATGATATCTGACAATTTCAGGTTTGGATGAAAATTTGTTGTCAACGATAATTGAAACATGCAGCCAAATCCAAGTTTTCAGTTATCCTTACCACAATGTTTTCCATCCAAAGTGAGGTTTTCAAATATCCTTACCGAAATTTTGAGACCTGGGATGAGGGCATAAATCTGGGGCTGTGTAGTTCTGGTCCCATAAAACCCCCCCTTACAACAATTTTCCATCCAACCTGAAAATATATCAGTTCTCACTACCACAATTTTCCATCCAAACCTGAAATTTTCTGTTGTCCTTACCACAAATTTTCATCCAACCTGCCCCAATCTGGCTATATAGTTTGGGTCTCATAGACCCCCCTTTCCATCACAACCCCAACTGTGGAAACAAAATTTGTTTATTTATTTATTTATTTATTTATTCCATTTACAGTCCATGTTTGCATGCTGTTGTATTTTACTGATGATATATATGTCCATAGGAAACCTTTAATTAAATAAATAAATAAATGAATTAATAATTGGTCTGCAAAATTCTCTTTGAGTGTACAGGAACTCTGACATCCTTCTCAGCACTTGGCAGTTTTTATTTGAAAGAACTGGAATTCATTCACTCATAAAATGGGGTTTTGTTTTTTCAATTCTGTATTATAAAAATTTGGGAAAAAATTCAAAAAAAGAAAAATCATTCAAATTTAGAAAACTAATTCCTCAAATATTTTCCAAAATTTTTGGTCTAAAAAAAAACCCAAAAATTGAAAAAAAATCACTGCTCATAACATTGTAAGCAGGATTTCTTCTTTTTTTCTTTTTCTTTTTTTTTTTTCAATTTCATGATGTAGGTGGACTGGCGATCCTCCACAAGAGGATTTAGCCAGACTTGGCTACACAACAGAGAGAAAAGTAGAATTTTTTTGAAACCCTGGCTATGTACTGGTGATATTGAAGAGTCTGTAGTCTAAATACGGCGATTTGAACCTTCCTTCCCCTCAAAACGTAGCGAATTTGGGGTTTAAAAAAAAAAGAAAAAAAACTAAAAAAATCCTTTATAGAAATTGCAGCCCCTTTTTTTGGGGGGGGGTTACGAAGTGAAAAAATTTCTCCACCATAAAAATTTATTTAAATAAAATGATATTAAAAATTGATATTAAAATATTAAAATAAAATTTTTATTAAAAAAAACCTGTTGATTGTAAGCTCATGAAGTCCAGAAATCGGTAAATTTTTCCAAAAAAGTTAGCAAAATTAGTCAAGTTTACATAAAGGAAAAAAAAAAAAAAAACAAGTATTTCTCCAAAAATTTCCCCAAAGTCTTTTTGTTGAAAAAAATGACAAAATTTGTGGAAATAAAAAAAATCAATGATTGTAAAGCAGAGTCAGTAGTAGGAGGTACCTTAAACATTGGACTATGGCACAAGAAGAGAGCATTATCACTAGAGGACTTATTAGCAACAGGATGATGGTGTGTGCTCTTATACCATCATTATACCATCACCACACCCCCCAGTCAGTTATTACAAAGGGGTTTTCAGATTCACCACCTACCTACCTACCTACCTTCCTTAACCACAGCAGGGTTTGGGAGTGGTGCACTGAGAGGTCAGTTAGGAGACCGATCCGGGTCTCAACCAGTGTAAGTTTGGCCGGTTCTTACTTTTCCAGAGAACCTGCACTCACGGTTCCAGGATTCTTTTGACTTTGTTTGTTGTTTGTTGGCCTTGTTCAAGACTCCCAAACCTCGACTCTTTAAAAAAATAAAAATAATAAATTCCTAGGCCAGTCCAAAATTTTTTTTTTCAAAAAAATTCTATTTACTAGCGTTGTAGCACCAAGAAAATGTGACCACCCAGATTTTATTTATTTTTAATTGAGAAATTATTTCATACTTGAAACATGTTCCAAAAGTAATAACTGCATGCCTAATGCCATGCCCCCCACCCCACCCCACCCCCAAATTATTACTCAAAAAAATTGTATACTTTTACCAAGGCAACTTCAACACACGATTGTCGAATAATTAATTAATTAATTTTGAGTTTCTCATTTCAACAAATAAAATATTCTTGAATATTTTCTTTCACAAATTTTAGATAATTGATTTTTTTATAAAAATGTTTCTGAAAATAATATTATTAGTTTTGAAGCTGCCAATGTAGTAGATAACCTAATTTTTTTCCGCCAAACTACCAACATGTCTAACCCCAGTTATGTAAAAAAAAAAATTTAAATGAAAATTTAATTTTAAGAATGAAGAACTGAAACCTGTATAAAATGGTGCATAGAACTTCTGGCTTTTTTGTAAAAAGCATTTAACCACCACCGATGAAGGATCATATATCTTACTTACCCTTACCCGCCAATTCTTTCTTGAAGAAGAAAGAACCACCCCCCACAACCAGTTATGTTTTTCTAAATTCTCATTACTATTAGAGCACATATTGTGCCTTGTAAGGCGTCTTGCAACTATACTAAAAATGCACGAAGGCTTTGTAGGTTTGGGTTTAAAAAAATTTCAAAAGTATTTCATTTCATCCATTAGCACAAAAATGTGCTGAATTATTAGCATGTAAAGCCAAAAGGCTTCATCAAGCATGCAAGGTCAAAGATCAAAAGATTGGTTAAGAGTACCATGATGCCCTTTTCTTCCTACCAACAACTCTACTACAAGGGTGAACACAATTTGCATAAAGGCTATTATCCTAAGACATCTTTGCCCTAAAATATGGACCCAATGATCAAAAGAAGAGAGAGAGAGAGAGAGAGGAAATAGGGGTGAGGATTGGGGTGGTAGCTAGGGGATAGAGGGAATATGCTATATACCAATCTGACTTTTAACTATCCCCCCACCAGCTGTAGTTCTAAAGTCATCCTACAAAAGTCTGCAGCAAGAGAACTCAATTCCAAAGAGGAAAAACACTCTGAAATGGTTGGAATTGACCTTTGTTGCCATTGCCTACCGAGGCAAGGATATAGTGTTTAGATTCATTATCGAGTATTGTAGCTTAAGGGATTTTGGCCCCTAGGTAATAATAAGGTCTATTTTTATATAAGGATTTTTGAAAGATGATATTTTGGCTTGTGTTTGAAACTTGAGATTAGTTATTGTAGAGTTATAATATCTTGAAGGATTTTGAGAGGCATTTTTTGAAGATTATATGTTTGCTTGGTGAAATATTTGAGTTTCCATAATTCTTCTTTTGCCTTAACATACTTTTTAATGTAATTGGCAAGGCCACAGAGTGTGACACACCCCCTTGTTTTACTGGATCTTCTTTCTCATGTTGCAAAACACACATGCACACACAAACACCTAAAAATACTCAGGAGAATGTGGCTAGTAAAGCGTGTTCGATAACCTGTGCTGGCAAGGGAATCAATAGTCCATGGTATCGTGGCCCAGGGGCTCCAGCTAATTTTACAGGTTCTTTGATGAGCTGTGAAGTCCAATACATTATTTGTGTGGACTAAGTATGTACTCTGACTTGGTTTCTTCTCTAGACATGCCAAAACAATTTCCAACCAAATGTTCAAAACAAGTTGGGATTGAGAGGAGAAAGGGCATTTACTTATTGGGTACCACCTACCAAGTTTTCTGCCCGCCCAAGGAGGTAGTCTCTTCTTGGAAACTCTGGAGAACATGTGGGTACACTCCTAGGTACAAGAATTAGGACCTCCTTCCATTCAATTAGGCTGTTTTGATCACATATTCTTACATATTCTTCCCCCAACACTAGCTCCCTGTTACATTTGTTCCAACTAGATGTGCTCAAAAGTCACCTTCCAACTTGCATCTATCTCTTGCATGGCAATACTCACTTGGTGACATGTGAGGTGGGGCCTTGCATTGAGACTACTGCAATGGGGCACCATGGTAACGTGGGTTGCTAAGCCAAGTTGGTGGATCGGGGTTTGACTCTCTAGTTCGAAGATGACATGCAAGGTGAGCCTTGCATTGAGCCCAACATATTGGGGCACCTTGACAGCATGGGTGGCTAAGCCAAGTGGGCAATGGGTTTGATTCCTTAGTTTGTAGTTTAGGCCGAAGGTTTTGAGATTAGGATTGGGGGCAAGCTACATTTGTTTTGGGACAAACATGAATTTGTTCTTGGGGCAACATAATGTTGGGGCATATTGGTGATTTCTCGATGCAACATTTTGTTGTTGCCTCACATTTCCCTTTATGACAACCTAAGTGTTGTATTAGGAACAATTTAGTATTGTCTTGGAACATCACTTGGTGTCTAAACATAATCCCCAAACTACCTTTGGGGCATTGTGGTGATGTCCCAATGTAACACTTTGGTGTTGCCCCACATTTTCCCTTCAAAACAACCTATGTGTTGTCTTAAGGATAATTTAGTGTTGTCTTGGGACATCGTTTGGTGTTGTCCCATGGGAACCCATATGACTTAGAATCATCCCAAGAATGGCTCCATGCGGAAGTCATTCTTTAATTAAATTCTAGCAAGTTTAAACTTAGTTAACAAATTAGGTATAGATTGAGTTTTGGAAGATTTTGGTTAAGCACGTGTGTCATGGGATGCATAGATCTAATTAGGAATTAAAAATGAGGAAATGTTGAGGAACTTAAGAGTGAAAAATGCAAAGGCCAAGTAAAAAATGTGTTTCATTTGGCATCAATATAAGACTTGGTATTTTGCAACCAAGATGATGGACATTGTCAATGAATCGAAAAAAAAAACTTAAACCTTGGAAGTGCAGAACCAAGTGAAAATGGAGGTGAACATGGCGACAAAGCAAGCTGCCAACGATGGAACCAATCCCATCATTCTTGAAGTTATTTTCTCAACAATAAATAGAAGGAAGATGGTGAAACAAGAGAAGGAACACAAACTATTTCATCAAGTCAAATGCAAATAATGTGAAACAAGTTTCATATAAAGCCAAAGCTATGAACCTATGCCTTCATATTTTGATTCAAATTCAAGCTTGAATTTAAATAGTGAGAATAGGCGAAGTGGGTGAAATGAAGAGGCAGAAGCCGAAACTACGGTCTCACACAACAAACCCCACGAAGAAAGAAAGTGAAAGCCCTTGGAATGTGTTCAAATTGCAAAGGAATATTTAGCACATCAACAAAAAGAAAAAACCCTTGACAAAAAAATAGAAGAGGCTAAAAATCTCACCAAAGAAAAGGTCAACCCCCAAACCATGGAAAACCCAATAATCCCAAGAGACATGTCAAATATCATGAAAATTTTGTTAGCCATATTGTGGCAAAATCAAGTTAATCAAAGCTTGTTTGACTAAAGCAAAGAAACCTCATGCTATGGAAGGTTTTGGCATAGGCATCCCCTTGATTCATTGCAGAGGGCCATCAAAACACAAGTCTTAGATTTTTTCACAAAAAAATATACAAGGGTTAAAAGGGTGTGATAGTGGGCTCTCCAAATGGACGTTTATTTTAAAACACGAGTCATTGCAAACAACATAAGTTGATTCTAAATGGTCTAGTATTTGTTTCATGACCATTCAATGCAATGATGGACAATGCAAATAAATGTTGAACCAAATTTAATGAGGACATTGTCTTGGAAATACTTTAAGATGAAATTAAATGAAAGATTCACCTTACATAACCAAATCTTGAAGGATGGACAAAAAAATTGAATTGCACCAAGGGGAAGGACTTCACACATTGGTGCACTACGTCCAAAATTTTTAATGCAATATTGAACCTTGTACCAATGAAGGAATAATACATGCACAAGATGACTTTCCTTCATGGCTTGTAACCTTGGGTTCATAAATTAATCTTTCAAAGGAATGAAGTCCTAAACACTTGTTAGACAATGATGAAAGTTGCGAAGTGCATGAAAGATGATTTCACATTTTGCAAAAACAATGGTAGCCAAAGTAGCCACCCCAAAGTGGAAGTTTTCAAGCCCAAGGTAGGTTTAAAGGGGTTAAGAAAAGAAAGTGGGAGAAGTTCCCCCATAAAGGTAGAGAGTTTATAGAGGAAAATAAACTTAAAGAAGATTGGAGCAAGATGAAGTGTTTGAACTATGAGAATTTGGGGCACATAATAAAAGATTATCCCAAACCCATCAAAGTAAGGCATATTTGCAAGAAGGTGATTTTGTTGCTAAAACAAGTGTGGCCAAATTGGGGCCAAGTTTAATATCATTTAAGTGTAAAATTGGAACATGGTTTTTTGTTTGTTGGATTTAGGAACCATACATTCATTTGTAAAACCAAGTGTGGTCGAATGATTAAAATGGACCACCAAAAAGGTGGTGAAACCCATCAAGGTGCAACTAGCATAAGGCAACACATAGCTAACACTTGAAATAATGTTGGGTGCAAAACTAAGATGTGTTGAATTTAAGTTTGAAAACAATTTAACAATGTTGAAGTTGAAGAATTTCAAAGCCATTTTAAGCAACACCTTTTTGAACTACAAAGTTGACATTTTGAGAAACAACTCTTAGTTGAGAATCGTAGTTAGGTTAATTGATAAACTAATTAATTTTAATGTTGAGTATCAAGTTAGTTTAATTTTAATAGATATTTACTTAGTCTATTTGCAAAAATTGCAAGAAACTTCATTCTTTTTTTTATGCATGTAAATGAATTTGGTGGTAAGGAAAAAACCAAAGGTATTGACCAATGGCCCATAATTTGTATTTCAAACATGCTTAATAAAATTTTGGATGTTTTAACAAACAAACCTCCTATTTAATTGACTCCTTGTCATGATATTGATCACAAAATTGAAGTTGTATCAAAGCCAAGAAAATCATTTCTTGAGGCTACTTATAGGTTCAATAAAAAAGAGGTCAAATTTTTTTTAATCACATAAATGACTTAATGAAAATAGGTTACATTAGGCCAAGTAAATTGCTTTATGGAACCTTGGTTTTGTTTGTGGAAAAAAAAGATGGCAAATTATGAATGTGCATTCACTATTTCACCTTGAACAAGATTGCCATAAAGATCAATTATCCTTGCCCCAAATTGATGACTTGTTTGATCATTTGAATGGGGCTTGGCACTTTAGTTGATTGGATTTAAAATTGGGTTATTATCAAATTTGCATTATGAATGCAAATGTTGAAAAGATGACTAAGGAGAGTAGGTATGGTTCTTACAAGTTTCTAGTCATGTCATTTCATTTATGCAATGTGCCTTTAAAATTTACCATTCACATGAACTCAATTTTTCATGATAAGTTAAATGGGTTCGTTAGCATTCATATTGATGACATTTCAATTTCCTTTGAAGTTGACATAAGACTATGCTTGGACATTTGGAATATGTTTTGCAAAAGTTTCAAGATAATAAACTTTATGTCAAATGAATGAAGAGTGAATTTTTGAAGCTAGAAACGGACTTTTTAAAACATGTCCTGTTTCATGAACACATGAAGCTTGATTTGAAAAAGGTCAAAATTATCAAAGAATGGCAAAACCTAGCCATAGTAAGTTTTTTCTTTAGATTGGCCAACTTTTGGAAGAAGTTTATAAAGGATTTTTTGGCATTGGCCAAACCTATCATTGACCTCCTCAAGGGTTGTCATTTGATTAATGAAAAGAACAACAAAAAATGTTCAAAAAGTTAAAGGAAAGATTTTCATTGATTCTTATGTTGAAGTTCCCAAAAAAATTCAAGTTGTTTGAAGTGTACCCTAATGCAAGTGAATTTGCAATTGGGGGCGTGTTAATGCAAAAGATGCATCCTATCACCTTTGAAAACAAGAAGTTAGTGAGGGCCTAACTAAACTAGCCAACCCGTGATAAAGAGTTCTTTGTAGTATTATGTTGCCTTAAAACATGGCAACATTACTTAAGATTGCAAAAGGCAATGGTTTTTACAAACAATGTGTCTTCGAGATATTTCAAGATGCAACCAAGGGCCATCGTAAAGCAATTGTGTTAGCATGACACCTTGGCACTCATGGACTTAAAATTGATCCATAAGTTTGGTAAAGTCAATGTTGTGCCTAATCCATTAAAGTGAAAGGAAAAATACCAAGGGGAGATGCGTTAGGGGATTACTCAAACCCTCTAGTCATGTTCATAGGCGAAAGTGATTTTGAACAAAAAGTGATAGAGTGGTATGTGAATGACCATTTAATGCAACATTACTTTGTGGAGTCATGTAATAACAGGAAGGTGAAATGGATCATTGTCTTGGAGAAGTTGTTTAAATGAAAATAGTTGCATGTTTGTGTGGTAGAAGGAATGTTGCACATGAAAGTCATGCAAGAAGTGCATGATGTGCCAATGGCGAGACACTTTGATGAGGACCATGAGGGTAACTTTAAGTAAAAACTTTTATTGGTTCAAAATGAAAGAAGACGTAAAACATTATGTGTGAATTTGTGTGAAATTGTAAAAACACCAAGTTAATGAATAGGGATAAGTATGGGTTATAAAGGGCCTTACCTATTTCAATTGGTCCATATGAAGGAGTTTCAATGGACTTTATGACATGCCTTTTGGAGTGGTAAATAAAAGATGTTGTTTGGCAATACACACAATTTCCAAACTTGTCAAGTTTGAGCTAATTAAAACCACGACCACAATCACAAACATAACAAAGATATTTTTTAACATGTGGGTAAGGCACAATGGCATGTCAAATATCATAATATGTGACCATGGTGGTAAATTTGCATTAGATCTTGGAATATTTTTATGAAGAAAATTGAAATTAAATTAAAGTTTAACACATCTTTTCATTTGCAAACTAATGGCCAAATTTAAAAGGTCAATGGGATATTGAACCAATATATCCAAAACTATGTGGGTGCCAATCATAAGGATTGGGGGACCACTTAGGTTTAGTGGAGTTTTGTTACAACTTCACAAAACATTCTACCATAGGGGTAAGACCCTCTGAGTTGGCATTGGGAGTTGAAGTAAGCTAACCCATGAATTTAACTGTCACAAGGATAGGAGGAGAACATTGCAAAAAAGGTAAAAATGTTGAGGAAATGGTTAAGAAATGCAAAGAGAAATGCAAAAGCCAAAAAAAATTGGAAAAAATAGAGGCTAGTTATAAGAAACAAGAAAATAAGATTCAAATGCATATTGAATTTGAGGTTGGCAACCTTGTGTGTTTGAATATTCAAGACTTTAAGATGCTTGAAGCTTTCGCAAATTATTTCATAATGTAATATGCAAGCCATACAAGGTGTTTTATAGGCCACATTTGGATGTGTAGACTTTGTTGTTGCCATAGATGTTCGTGGTGCATCCCACTTTCTGTATGTCTAAGTTGAGACAATTCCACAAAAACAATAAATAAAAAGATAGGAAATAAGCCTATCACCTAGGATTTGACATCATTGAACATAAGTTCATAAGTGAAGTTGAATGCATCTTGGGCATAAAACAAACTAGATGTTTGGGCAAACAATATTTTATAAAATGGAAAGGATGCCACCCAAAGGAAGCACAATGGGTGAAGTTGAACCATTTAGTCCATTATTCATAAGAAATAAAAATTTGTGTTGAAACCCAAATTCAACTAAGTGTTGATAGTGACATGAACCTTCAAAAAATGAAGGTGAAAGTATGAAAACTCTCAAGTTTTAGAAACAAGGGCACACAAAGTTCACAAAAGTTGGAAGATCAAGTTGTTCAAGAAGTTATTCCATGGAAGGATGAAGTGGAAGATTGCAATGAGATGATAACAACCAACAAAAATGGACCTTAGGAGTTTAACTTTAGGAAATAACTCTTAAAGGGCTTGATTAAATTTGATTAGGTCTAGTCAAGGTAGTAATGCATAAAAATTAAATGGCATGCTTCTTAACTAAAAGCTAAGCGACAGCTAAGTTTGTGGGGGTGAAGGTTCCAATGCATGGAGTTGCGACCCATGTCCTTTAAGGTAAAGGGGGTATAATTGTAAAACCTTAATTCAACATTATTTGTTGGCTTGTTTAACAACTTTCTCTTAGTGTGGTGGTTGGGGTCATTAAAATGAAACCTAAACATGGATTCAAAAATAGAAAAACCCTAATGTAGGTTGAAGAGCCAATAGGTAGAATGAGAGTGATGGGTGTGGGAAGTTGTCACAAATGATGATGTAAATTGGTAGAAGTGATTCCTAAGATTTCTCTTATTCCTAGTCCAAAAAACACAACAAAAATAAAACAAAAGTTAGGAAATAATTAATTCTAAAATGACTTGTGGTAGATGCATGATGAGTGGGGGCTTGTTATGATGGGACAAAATGTTGAAAATGTCAACAAGGATGTTAACCTTTGTGAAGTGGAGGTGAATGACATGCCTTTCCACACAAGTTGAACTCACATGGGGCAGGCCTCGCCCCAAGACCACTGCAATGGGGCATCGTGGCAACATGGGTGGTTAAGCCAAGTTGATGGACTAAGTTCTATTCCTTGATTCACCTTGTGGTTTAAGCCAAGGGGTTTTGACATTAAGACTTGGGGCAAATTAAACTTATTGTAGGACAACATGGGTTTGTAATCATGGGTTGTTCTTGGGGTAACATAATGTTGTCCTTGTGCGACATTTGGTGTCACCCTGAATTATCTTTTAGGGCATCTTGTTGGTGTCCTAAGGCAACACTATGGCATTGCCCCACATTTTCCTTAAGGACAACCTTAGTGTTGTTTGGAAAAATCATTTGATGTTGTCTATTGGGAACTTGGATGACTTAAAGTCATTTCAAGAATAGTTTTGTATGAAAGTCACATTTAGATTAAGTCCTAACGAATTTAGATTTAGTTAACAAGTTGAGTTTGAATCAATTGAGTTTAAGAAAACTCCAACTAAGACTATGGGTTATGGGATATGTAGATTTAACCCTATGTGACATGGGATGTGTAGATTTAGTTAGGAGGTAGGAACAAGGAAATGCTTACAAACTTGGGAATGTAGGAATGCAAAAGCTAAATCAAGAAGGTGTTTCACTAGACAAGCCTCACAAGGGTAGCCATTAGCCTTAAATATCTCTTATACAACACATAAGATTTGTGATGCTAAAACCCATTACAGCTGATTAGTTACTCATTATCTCTTTGCATCAAACCTCTTCTTCTTTTTCAAAAAATAATTGTAGGCTTATAAACGATAGAAAGATTTTGGGGATTGCCCATGAACTTAATTTTGGGCAAAAATAATTTTACCCTTATCGAAAGAAACCTATTGGTATGTTGACCCATTATAACCTAAGCTGTTGCAATGACCAACAAATCATAATAATTTTCCCCCAAAAGAAAATGTTTTATGAAAAATTATTTGCCAATAAATGAAAAGGACCTATGAAAGCAAATAAATTGTCCAAAGGAATCTAGCACCAAGCCAAACAAGTAAATGTGTGAAAGAACAAGTAGCTCATTGCCAAAACACTCTACCCTTTATGGCAACACAAACTTCAAATATAAAGACCTAATAGGATTTTTTTGGTGTGCTTAGACACCTTGTTACGAGGCAAAAAAATTTGTCCAATTCATGCATGGGCTTTATAATTTTTGTAAAGAAAGCCCACTTGCAGTTTTTCTCATCACACAACCACGGTCCTCAAGCACAATAAAGCCCTCAAGTGACAGGAATTATTGGATTTGGGTTACACTCAGCTTCACCTTGTGTGAGTCCTTATGGAGTAAAGCCCTCAACCTAGGGCTTTTACCTGCCTTAGTGGACCTAAAGCTTCTCATCTAGATGCATACACTTCTATGGAACATGACAATCCATCATATGCACACATGGTATACTCCAAATGTCACTCACACATTACATCAAATTCTGAGCCCAAATTTTATGGCTAAATCCTACACCATGGTCTCTTCCCTATGGACAGAGCCAACAAAACCAAGTAACTGAAAGGAGGCCTTCAAAAGAATTGCACCCTTTGCTCATAGGCTGGTGTAATATGTACACATACAACCTTAGGCTTGCCTTGGGAGGGCTGGTGGGAATTGCACAGAGTGATTTTTCAATTATGTGCAGTGACATAACACCCACACTCATACCATGGTAAAAAAGAAACACCAAAGTTTTCTTGGGTTGCTTCTAAACATTACAAAAGACACAATCCTTGTGGACTAAGTAAGGGCCAACCCAACTTTCCTTGGGTTAAACATGGGCTCTAAGAGGGTTAAGAGTGTCCCTGCAACTATGCCCTTTTCTTTAACCTAGGCCAAAAATGGTTAAGAACACAGGTAGGCATAGAAATTGCGGGGCCAATGAGATGTGCTAGCATGCACCAAAGGGGGCCCAGTTTTTTTTCCTTGAGGGGATATTGAATGTTTTTGAATTTTTGTTGTTCCCAATGTGTTCTTATCAAATTCTCACTGTGTTCTCAATGAGTTCTCAACATGTTCCTCAAGTTCCCAATGTATTCCCCAACATGCACCTCACTTTGTCCCGTAAGCTTTGCCCAACATGTTCCCAATAGCAACTCACTTTGTCCCATATGCATTGCCCAACTTTGTCCTCTTGGAACCTACATAGGTGGGCCAATGTTGGGACTTATATGTTTCTATATTTGGAGTGCATAATGTTTTATATATTGGGGAGTCTCCAAAGTTTCGGATTTAAAAAAAATAATGAGCCAATCAAAGAGGCCTATTACCAATAAAATAAAATAAAATAAAAAATTGAGCTTTGGGGTTCCCACAACTAACTAATATGAACCCCCACAATTTCTTAAAACAAGAGTGGTGAAAACTCCTTTGGATGTCCATTGAACATGAAGCATCTGCCCTCCTTTCCAACCATCCATAGCAAATGTCACTACAAGTCATTACCCATTTGACTTTTGAAACCCTCTCCCTCCTAATGCATCTAGGGTTTTTATTTAGGTCAAGAATTCAAAAGATTGAATCAAGTGTTGCTCTTCTCCGAGTCTTAAGGGGCCAAAATATTCAAACAACCTAACCCCCCATGTGGGTTTTTTTTTTGTCTCTTCCCAAATGCACCGTGTTGACCTTTTGGCCTAAGCTTGATACGGGGTTTGCTAAGGAAGTTGTTTTACAAATTGTTGTCAAATTCTTCCACCTCCTCATCGTTTACTTTCATACAACAAAAGGGGTGTGTCACACGGTGGCCTTGCCATTTACATTAAAAAGTATCTTAAGGAAAAAGAAGAATTATGGAAATTCAATTATCTCACCATACTAAAATATAGTCTTCAAAAAAAAAAATCCTTTAAAAAGAAACCAAAACCTTTCAAAAGATCATAACTCTGTAACTAATCTCAAGTTTCAACACAAGCCAAAATATCATCTTTCAAAAATCCTCATATTTAGAAATAGACCTATTATTGTTATTATTATTATTACCTAGGGGCCTATAAAAATCCCTTAAGCTACTATACTCTATAATGAATCTAAACACAATATCCTTCCTTGCCTTGGTAGGCAAAGCCAACAAAGAGCTTGCAAGCAATCAAAAAAACACACAAAAAAAAGAAAAGGGCTCTTAAGAGAAGCAATTGTTAGAAACATATATTTACCTATTTACATTAAATGAAAATGCTCAACCAAAAATATAAAAATGAAAAACATACATATGTACATTGTAAATCTAAATTGGCGAAATGTTTTATGCTAAATTAAAAGAGGGCAATATTATGCGGCTAAATGTCTTTGTTAACTAGGTATATATGGCATCTCAGAAACCACCTCTTATTTCCTGCCTTTGAAGCTTTATTTGAATAACTTGGCCACGACTTTGTGGCGAGTAAACAAACGGCCCTCACACACACACACGCGCGTGTAAAGCACTGGCAGAAAATGTTCTAGTGCATCTGGAGGGCATTTTATCAAGTGGAACTTTTCCTTTCACCAAGGGCAAGGTGCTTTTGAAAAGTGGAATGCGTGCTCTCACAGACAATTCAGTTTAGTTAATGCCCAAGGAGGGGATTCTCAAACTAAGCTCTTTTAATGCCCAAGGAGGGGATTCCCGAACTAAGCTCTGTTAATGAATGAATGCCCAAGGAGTGGATTCCGGAACTAAGCTCTGCTTCAGGTAGTTGCTTATTTGGGGAATGCCCCCACAACTCGCCTCCTCCTAACTTGACATGGCTGAAAAAACATACCCTCTACAACAATACTCATTCGTCCAGTGTAAAGCTGCACCCATGTTGGTGGTACCTTTATCTTTTTGAGTGAGGAGGCCTCATAGTGGTCATATTAAGCCCCAAAAAAAATATTCCATTTTAAATCCGAGACCCTGATTTAGTACTGGGACAGGATATTTGTAATTTTTTGATATAATTTAAATGGATTTTTGCAATTTTTGTGATTTTTACCATGGTACCAACATGGGTGCTGGTTCACCCAAGGCCAATCATCCAACCCACAGCTTACTCACAACCAACCACGCAATAATAAATATGCTCTTCACTAGTGAAGAAAATGAAGTCCCAATGGCCCCGTGCACACACACACACACACATACACACACAATCATGGAAGTCGGTGCAATGTATTAGCAGTTGTAAGATGTTTGGTAATGATGGAAGTGTGAAGAAGGAGGCTTTGTGGGGTTGGGAAGGGGGGTTTTTGGGGGTAGTGAAAATGGTGAAAGAAAATGAGTGCTAGCAACAAATCACAAAAGCAGCTGAGTGCACAAACAAAACTCTGAGGCAGAGTATAAAACACGGATGACAAAAGAGAGATGAAATTTATTTCTTCACCCCCCCCCCCCAAAAAGAATTGGAAATTTGGAACACACAAACAAGAATGGGAAGCAGAAAAAAGAGGGAAAAAAAAATCATGTTATTAGGTAGCGATCTTTTTTTTAAATAATTTTTTTTATTGAGAATTAAGAACTTGCATAATAATTACATTACAAGTTACAACCATAACCGCTGCAGAATAAAAACATTGGAAAAAAGAGAGTTAGTCGGAAGAGACATGACAAAGAGACCACATAATGGAGAGAGAGAGAGAGAGAAAGAAAGAAAGACGGTCAGAGAGCGAGTGAGGACGATGCTTAGGAGGATGGTTCAATTCGATCAAAATTCAAGTAACAACGCAACACGGTTTATCACATTATGTTTGACTCATGAAACTTTTTTTCCTAATTTTAAAACTTTTTTTTGAGTCATATGAGGCGGAGATGAATTGTTTTGTAAGTGAGGTTCGACAGAAGCCAGCCAGCGAGTAGGTAAATGGCTGCTGCCAGGCACATACCTTACTTAGTACCTACCTTGGCCAATTCAACACTAATTATATTATTTTCAGAAATGTTGAAATTTTTTTAAAATTATTTCTTCCAAATCAAAAAAATATTGTGAAGGAAAATAGTGAATATTTAAAGAATATATTCCATTTGTTGAAATGAATGTTTCAAAATTAATTAATTAATTAATTATTCATTCAACGGACATGTGTTGAAATGGCTAAGGCACTACTACAGTAGTCTCTCAAGGGAAGTGTAAGTAAAAGGGGCAGGTTAAATTGGGTAGGTAGGTAATGCCCCAAGGACAGGCATGTTACCTGAATTTGGAGTTTGCCCAAAGGACGGGCAGACTCCAAAAGTCTGGTTGTGCCCCCTTGTACAAGGGCCTTACCACGTGTAAAGAGCTAAGTGAAAGTTTTCTTTACAGCAGTGCCACAAGAAAAAAGGGGCAAGAAACGATAGATATGTAAAAGAAAGAAAAGAAGGAGCCTTATAAAAGCTTCAGGTGCTCACCTTAAAAATGTAAAGGCCTAATTTTTGGAGATGATCTTACATTTAAGGGAATAATAATTGGGCATAAAAGAGAATTAAAATCTAATCTACTCAGTAAGCTAAGGGAAAAAAAATTTGGGCATTAAAGAAAATTAAAATTTAATCTACTTGGTAAGCTAAGGGGGGGGGGGGGGGGGGGGGGGGGGGGATAAAAAAATTGTATTTTTTATTGTGGGGGGTAGGGGGAGAGGGAAAGAAAAGTAAAAAAAACAAAAAAAATAATAAATAAGAGGAG
>Ga0116231_10009367_pt1 | contig 16584 bp, 12 predicted proteins | sample S1TSphgellanicum_2_FD_89695 | JGI IMG/M metagenome (GOLD analysis project Ga0116231, IMG submission 89695) | Host-associated microbial communities from peat moss isolated from Minnesota, USA - S1T2_Fd - Sphagnum magellanicum MG | ecosystem: Host-associated > Plants > Peat moss > Unclassified...
AACTTGGTAAAATGATCCTCGGGGGTAAGCGCTGCGTTACCGCTGCGGCGAGCGGCGCGCTTCGAGGTGCCACTTCTCGGACCGCTACCCTCGACTTGTAGCGGCGTCTTCTTCGCGGTCCCGGGCGACTCGGTGCGAAAGAAGCCCATGGTTTGCTGCAGCTGCTCAGCCTGTGCACTCATTTCTTCCGCCGTGGCGGCGAGCTCCTCCGAGGCGCCGGCGGTTTGCTGCGTCGTCTGACTCAACTGACTGACCGCGGAGTTGATCTGCGCGACTCCCGCGGACTGTTCTTGCGAGGCCGAGGAGATCTCCTGGACGAGATCCGAGGTTTTCTTGATGGTCGGGACGATGGACTCGATCAGCTGACCCGCGCGCTCGGCGAGTTCGACGCTGCCCGCCGACAATGTGCTGATTTCCTGCGCCGAGATCTGGCTGCGCTCGGCCAGCTTGCGCACTTCCGCGGCGACCACGGCGAAGCCTTTGCCGTGATCGCCGGCGCGTGCGGCTTCGATCGCCGCATTCAGGGCAAGCAGGTTGGTCTGGTAGGCGATGTCGTCGATGATGCCGATTTTTTGCGCGATCTGCTTCATCGCCGTGACCGTGTTCTTGACGGCCGCGCCGCCCTCGACCGCCTCGCCCGCGGCCGAAGTCGCCATGCCGTCGGTGATCTTGGCGTTGTCGGTATTTTGCGCGATCGAAGCGGTCATCTGCTCGATCGAGGCGCTGGTCTCCTCGACGCCGGCCGCCTGCTGTGTCGCGCCTTGCGACAGGGTTTGCGAGGTCGAGCTTACCTGGGCGGCCGCCGAGACGAGACCTTGCGCCGCCGTGTTGACCTCCTCGATGATCATCGAGAGTTTCAGCACGGTGTTGTTCGCATGTTCCTTGATCGCGCCGAACGCGCCCTCGTAGTGTCCGTCGACGGTCCGGGTGAGGTTCCCCTCGGAGATTGCGCGCATCGTCTCGCCGATGTCGGCGAACACGCTGTTGAGTCTGTCGACCGTGCCCTTGACGTAAAACACCATGCTGCTGTCGTCGCCGGCGCGCAGTGCGATCTGTAGATCGAGATCACCCGCCGACACGCGCTGCATGATGGCCGCAACGGCCAAGGGTTCACCGCCGAGCTGGCCTAGGATGCTGCGCGTCACGAGCCAGGCCGCACCGATCGCGAGCAGCGTCGCCGCGGCGCCGAGCGCGAGCATCACGGTGCGCGCCTCGCTGTAAGCGGCGACCGCCGCGGCCGCCGAATCGTCGCTGCTCTTGTCGATCAGTGAGGCGAGATCGCTCAAAGCGCTGCGCAGCTGCGCATTGACCGGCGCGATCTTCTCGGTGAGCAGGGTCGCCGGGTCCTTGGACTTGCCGGCGCGGCTTGCTGTCAGGAATTCGTCGGCCAACGGTCGCAGCGTCTTGTAGATCGACGCGGTGTGCTCGAAGCCCTGTGTCGCGGCGGCCGGCGTGGCTGCATTTGCGGCGAACATCTCGCGCAGCGCATTCGCCTCCGCCTCATAGCCGGTGAACGCCGCGGTCAATTCCTCGGCGTTCTTCGCTTGTGAGGCGGTGTCGGTTTGGATCACGAGGTTGCGCATCGCTATCGAGCTTTCGAAGGAATGGCGTCGCATCGTGTTCGCGTGCCGGGTTTCGAGCATGTTCTCGCCGGTGATCTCGGTGATGTGCTCCTTGAGCATGGCCATGCGATTGATCCCGGTTGCGAGCACGGCAAGCAAGACGAGTACCACGACCGCGAATGCGGCGGTGAGCCGCGCGCCAACCTTCATTCGTCCAAACATAAAATCGCCTCTCCTTGATGATCGAGCCTCTTGCGTGTCTTAGCGACCGCTGCGGCGACACCTTGACCGCGAAAAGCGTGACTCTCCGATCAATCTGCAAGGGTGCGCCGGCGCGGATACCGGCTGCCGGCCGGTTCTGCTTAGGGGAATGCCCGAGTGCATGCATCGTAGCGATGCTTCGATCGCTCCCGTAGCATCGCGCCATGGATCGAATCTGGGCTAACTTGAGCCCGCTAACGGAACTGGCAATCGCCCTCATCACCCTCGCCGGCGTCGGGTTTCACCTGCGTTGGTCGAAGCGCAGCACCACGCTCGGTCCGACCCTGCTCACGACATTGGGAATTTTTTTCTGCTTCGTCGGCATCGCCTGGGGCTTGCTTGACTTCAACACCGATGACGTACGCGCCAGCGTGCCGCACCTGCTGCTCGGCATCCGCACGTCGTTCTGGGCCTCGGTCGCGGGGATCGGCTTCGCGCTCACGATCAAGGCACGACAGGTGCTTTTCGGCGACCCGCGAGCGCGCGGGACCGCGGCCCAGGCCGGCGGCGCGACGGTCGACGATCTCGTCGTCGAGCTGCAGCTCTCCCGCCAAGAGGTGCAGCTGTCCCGCCAGGATTCGAACACCCGCCTCGAGGCCTTGACCACGTCCTTCGACACTTACGCGAAGAACGTCGCCGAGTCCAACTCCAAGGCGCTCATTCAAGCGCTGCAGGAAGTCATCCGGGATTTCAACGCCAAGATCAATGAGCAATTCGGCGACAATTTCCGACAATTGAACATCGCGGTGGGCAAGCTGGTCGAATGGCAGTCCGGGCACGAGTCGCACCTCGACGCCCTGATCGAACAGGAGACCGCCACAGCCAAGAACATGAGCGTAGCGGCGCTCGGCTACGCCGATCTGATCACCAAGTCGGGCGCATTCGTCACGGTTGCGGGCTCGCTCGGCAAGCTACTCACAGGGCTGGATACGCAGCGCCGGCAACTCGAGTCCTCGCTCGGCGGCTTCGCGACCCTGGTCGAGAAGACCGCGAGCGGACTGCCGCTGATCGAGCAGCGTATCGTCACGATGACCGAGCAGATCGAATCCGGCGTGCGCGCGAATCACGACCGGCTCACGGCCGCGTTTCAAACGGCCAACGCGAGTCTGAACGCCCACCTGCGCCAGGCCACCGAGGACTCGAAGAGTCATATCGCGGTTCTCGACAAGGCGCTCGAGGAGGAGTTGCGCCGCGCGATCGAGTCCTTGGGCAGGCAGCTCACCGCGCTCTCGCAGAAATTCGTCCAGGACTACACGCCCTTGACCGCGCAATTGCAGCGTGTGCTGCATTCGGCGCAGGTGTCCTGACATGGCCTTGCGCGAGCTCACCGCCGCGGCCGCGGATCTCGATGAGGAGGCGCAAGAGTCGCATTGGATTCCCTTGAGCGACCTGATGACGGGGCTCATGGTGATCTTCCTGTTGATTGCGCTCATGTACATGATGAAAGTCGAGGCGGACGCCGATCGAGTGCGAACCGTCGCGATCTCTTACAGCGAGATTCGCGATGCACTGTACGAAGACCTGCGCCGCGAGTTTCAGCATGACCTCGGGCCCTGGAAGGCCGAGATCCTGAAGACCGACCTGACGATCCGTTTCAATGAACCCGAGATCTTGTTCGCCAACGGCAGCAGTGAACTGAAGCCCGAGTTCAAAGCGATCCTGGCCGATTTCTTTCCGCGCTACGTACGCATCTTGACCACGCCGCGCTATCGCGACGCGGTCAGCGAGATTCGGATCGAGGGGCATACCTCGTCGGATTGGATCGGCCAGACCTCGCCCGAGGACGCGTATTTTCACAACATGGAGCTGTCGCAGGCGCGCACGCGCACGACCTTGAGCTACGTGCTCGCGCTGCCCGCCTTGGCCGGTGACCGGACATGGCTCATTCATTCGCTGACGGCGAACGGGCTGTCCTCGTCGCGGCCGATCATGAATGCGGATCATACGGAGGACGCCGGGCGCTCGCGCCGCGTCGAGTTCCGGGTCCGCACCGACGCCGAGACCCGTCTCGCCAAGATCCTCGAGCTCGGTCGCTAGCGGCTCGAGACGTGAAACTCCAGGACTTTCTGCAGGATCCGGATCTGAACGCACTGCGTGAGCGCATGGGCGGCGCCGCTCTCGGCAGCTTTCGGCTGTCGGTCAATCCGTATCGCTTCACGATCCCGGAACTCGAGTCCCTGATCGATGCCGGCATCGACATCGAGGACTTGCGTCGCGTCAGGCCGCTCGCGGATCGCACCCTGGCGTACAAGGACCGGCGCGTGCTGCTCTACCGGCGCGAGCTGCCGCTGCCAACCTCGGTCAAACCGCTGCCGCACGAACTGCCCCATTTTCACATATCGGACTGCCCGATCGTGCGGCGGCTGCGCGAGGCAGGCGCCTCTCGGCACGTGGTCGCGGCGCGCGAGGACGGCCGCTTTCGAGTCGACCTATTGCAGGGCGGGGAGTGTCGTGCGTCGCTCGAACGCCTGGCGGTCTGCGAGGACTGCCTTCGCGAACTGGCCTTCGACGGCTACACGCCGGAGTCGACCCGCGAGGCGCGTCACCGCGCCAACGCGGGATTCACGGTCACGCGATTCTTCACGCAATACCGCCGTGCGCTCGTCGGCGGCGGGGCGACGCCCCGCTGAGTGCGGTTAAAGGTATGATCGGGCATCCATGCAGGACTCCCGTCTCCTTCTTTCGGCCGGCTACTCGAACTTGCCCGAGCATTTTTTCGCACGCCTCGGCCCCACCCCGGTCGCCGCGCCGCGGCTGATCCGTTTCAATCGGGTCCTGGCCGCGGAACTTGGGCTGATCACCGAGGGCCTCGATCCGGCCGCCCTGGCCGAGATCTTTTCCGGTAACCGGCTGCCGCCCGGTGCCGAGCCCATTGCGATGGCTTACGCCGGTCATCAATTCGGCCACTTCGTGCCGCAACTCGGCGACGGGCGTGCCTTGCTGCTCGGCGAGGTTCGCGACAGCCACGGGGTGTTGCGCGACATTCAGCTGAAGGGCTCGGGGCGCACTCCGTATTCGCGCGGCGGGGACGGCCGCGCCGCCTTGGGTCCGGTCCTGCGCGAATACCTGGTCAGCGAGGCGATGCACGCGCTCGGAATTCCCGCGACCCGCGCCCTCGCCGCGGTTCTTACCGGCGAGACGGTCTACCGGGAGACGGCGTTGCCGGGTGCGATTCTCACGCGCGTCGCCGCCAGCCACGTGCGCGTCGGCAGCTTTCAATTCTTTGCCGCGCGCGGTGACGTCGCGGCGCTACGGCGCCTGGCCGAATACGTCATCGCACGCCACTACCCGGCGGCGGCGGCGGCCGCGCAGCCGGTGCTCGCGCTGCTCGAGGCCGTGGTCGAGCGGCAAGCGGCGTTGATCGCCAGCTGGATGCGGGTCGGATTCATTCACGGTGTGATGAATACCGACAACATGGCAGTCTCCGGCGAAACCATCGACTTCGGGCCCTGCGCGTTCATGGACGGGTTCGATTCGAAGATGGTGTTCAGTTCGATCGACGCTCAAGGTCGATACGCCTACGCGAATCAACCGAGTGCCGGCCAGTGGAACCTGAGCCGCTTCGCCGAGACCTTGTTGCCCCTGCTCGGCGACGACACCGAAACGGCGATCGTCCGCGCGACCGAGGTATTATCGGCTTTCCCGGCGCGCTTTGCGGCCCACTGGCGCCGCGGCATGCGCGCGAAACTCGGCCTCGAGCTGGAAGAGGAGGCGGATACCGATCTCATTCAAGGCTTGCTCGATGTCATGCAGGGTCAGCAGGCGGATTTCACGCAGACATTCCGCCGCCTTTGCGATGGTGTCGCGCCGGCCGGCGCTGCGGACTGGGAACGGCAATGGCGCGCGCGTCTCGCCCGCGAACCGCGTCCTTGGGCTGCCCGTGCGCTCGCCATGCGGGCGGTCAACCCGGCCTATATCCCGCGCAATCATCGCATCGAACAGGTCATCGTCGCCGCGAGTGAACGCGACGATTTCGCGCCGTTTCATGAGCTGATCGAGGTACTCGCGAGCCCCTTCGAGGAACGTGCCCGTTATGCCGCCTACGCCGATCCGCCGCGACCGGAGCAGCGTGTCCTGCGGACCTTTTGCGGGACATGATCCGGACCGGCGCGCAACCGCAGGCATCGCCCCTGTGGTGGCAAGGCCAGCCGGCACCCGTCGTGCTGCCCGCGATGCAGACTGGCGAGCCGCTACCTGCACGGGTCGACGTGCTGATCGTCGGCGCCGGTTATACGGGCCTCGCGGCAGCGCGTGAGACAGCGGCGGCCGGACACACGACACTCGTGCTCGACGGTCGGGCGGTCGGCGCCGGTTGTTCGAGCCGCAACGGCGGTCAAGTCGCCCACAGCATCAAGCCTACGTTCGCCGCTTTGACGCGGCGCCATGGTGCTGATTTGGCGCGGCGTATCCACGCCGAGGCCCGTGACGCGGTAGCGCACCTGCGCCATCTTGCCGTGCAGGAGCGGCTGGATTGCGATTGGCAGCCGCACGGTTGCTTCCACGGTGCGCACACGCGACGGCACTTCGCCGCGATGATTGCGGCCTTGCGCGGCCAGCCGCCGGGCTCGGAGCAGCGCGTCAGCATCGTGACGCAGGCTGAGCAGCGCAGCGAGATCGACACCGATTTCTATCATGGCGGCTGCGTCTACCACGACGACGCGGCGATCGATCCGCCGCGCCTGATGCGTGCGCTGCTCGCGCGCGCTCAGCAGCAAGGTGCGCGGATTGTCGATCATTGCGCCGTGACGGCTTTGCAGCGGACGCGCGCTGGCTTCGAGATCGAGACCGGCCGCGGGCGGATCGCGGCCCGCAAGGTCTTGCTCGCCACCAACGGATATACGGGCGTCTTGTCCGCCTGGCACCGGCGCCGCGTGATACCGATCGGCAGTTATCAGATTGCTACCGAGCGCTTGGGACGGGATCGAGTTCGCGCGCTGATTCCGCGCGGACGCAACATCACCGACTCGCGCCGCGTCGTCGTCTATTTCCGACCCTCGCCCGACGGCGAACGGATCGTGTTCGGCGGCCGCGCCTCGCTCGATGAACAGGATCCGCTGGTCTGCGTGCCGCGGCTGCGGCGGATGCTCGGCGGGATATTTCCGCAATTGCGCAACGTGGCGATCACGCATGCATGGGCCGGCTTCGTCGCCTACACTTTCGACACGCTGCCGCATCTCGGCCAGACCGACGGACTCTATTACTGCATGGGCTACTGCGGACAGGGAGTTCCGCTGGCGCCGTACTTCGGCATGCGCATCGGGCAGCAAATGGCGGATCTGCCCGAGGGTCGCACGGCGCTCGACGGGCTCGCCTTTCCGGCGCGACCCTTGTACTTCGGCAAACCCTGGTTTCTCGCCGGCTCCGTATTGACGTATCGGCTGCTCGATTCGCTCGGGCTGTGAAGATCCCGCGCGCACTCGGCAGGCGCGGCTGCGGGCGTCCCGGCGGGCGCTACTCGACGGCCGCCTTGTCCGCCTCGACCGCATCCAAGGAAAGCGCCGGGCGCGACGCCGTGCTCGCGGGGCCGCGCGTGCCGCTCAGCTTGATGTTGAGCCGCAGTTCGTTCGCCGAGTCCGCGTTGCGTATCGCTTCGTCGTAGGAAATGTGGCCCTCGTTGTAGAGCTCGAACAAAGCGTAATCGAAGGTGCGCATGCCGAGTTCGCGTGATTTGGCCATGATGGCTTTGATCTCGTGGAAATCGCCCTTGAGCAGCTTCTCGGCGATGATCGGCGTGTTGATGAGGATCTCGATCGCGGCCTTGCGCCCCTTGCCGTCCTCGGTGCGGATCAGTCGCTGCGAAATGATCGCTCGCAGGTTCCCCGACAGATCCATGAGCAGCTGTTTGCGGCGTTCTTCGGGGAAGAAATTGATGATGCGGTCGATCGTCTGGTTGGCGCTGTTGGCGTGTAGCGTGCCGAGGCACAGATGTCCGGTCTCGGCGAAGGCGATCGCGTGCTCCATGGTTTCGGTGTCGCGGATTTCGCCGATCAGGATCACATCGGGTGCCTGACGCAGGGTGTTCTTGAGCGCGTGGTGCCAGGAGTGCGTGTCGATGCCCACCTCGCGGTGCGTGACCAGGGATTGCTGCGACTTGTGCACGAATTCAACCGGGTCCTCGACCGTGATGATGTGTCCCGCGGACGTGCGGTTGCGGTGATCGATCATGGCCGCCAGCGAGGTCGACTTGCCGCTGCCGGTCGCGCCGACGACGAGCACCAGCCCGCGCTTCGTCATGACGATGTCCTTGAGCGTATCGGGCAGGCCGAGTTTCTCGAAGGAGGGAATTTCCGCCGTGATCGTGCGGATCACCATGCCAACCTGTTGCTGCTGGACGAACACATTGACGCGGAACCGTGCGACGCCGGGCAGAGAAATCGCGAAGTTGCATTCCAGTTCCTTCGTGAACTCTTCGCGCTGGCGCTCGTTCATGAGTGCGAAGGCGAGCTGACGCGTGAGCTCGCCATTGAGCTTTTGTGCGATCAGGGGTTGCATCGCGCCGTGCGTCTTCATGCTCGGCGGAAAGTCGTTCGAGATGAACAGGTCCGAGCCGCCGGCACGGCTCATGGCGGCCAATAACTTGAATATGTAAGCTTTCGCCTGTTCGTCGGTCAGTGTCGTCATGGGCATCCCTTGCGCGAGAGGATATTCGCGTCTGGGTAGATAGCAGCTCGGGTCACCGTCGACTAGCGAGTGACGCTCACTTTTGTGTAGGCGCCGCCGCCGCGCCGGTCAGCCGAAATGATAGGCGGAAATCGCCTTGCCCCGGATCGTGCCGCGAAACGTCTGCCGGCCGAGGTCATCTCCGGCGGCTCCGGCGGCGACCATGAGCGGCAGCAGGTGCTCTTCGCGTGGGTGGCAGAGTCGAGCATACGGTGCCTCGGCCCAGCGGCCGAGGCGTGCGGTGCGCAGAGTCGCCGACGGCGCGCAAGCGGCGTCGGTGAGCCAGCGATCGAACTCGGCCGAGGGCCCGGCGACGGCGACCGAGGGCGCGCGGAGGGCCGACAGGTTGTGAAAACTCAGCCCACTGCCGATCACGACGACGTTCGCGTCGCGCAAAGGTTCCAAGGCCTTGCCGATGGCGAGGTGCCGCGCCGGTTCGAGGCCGGCTTGCAGCGAGAGTTGCAGGATGGGAATGTCAGCGTCGGGAAAGCTCAGCTTGAGCGGTACGAATACGCCGTGATCGTAGCCGCGCGCCAACTCCTCGTCGGTGGCGATCCCGGCGGCGCGCAGCAATTCGCGTACCCGCGTCGCGAGCTGCGGCGCCCCCGGCGCCCGGTAGGTCAATTCGTAGGTATGGGCCGGGAAGCCGTAGTAATCGAACAGCAGGTCAGGATGGGCCGATGCGAGCACGGTCGGATTGGGCATTTCCCAATGCGCCGAGATCACGAGCAGCGCGTCAGGCCGCCTCGGCAGCGAGGACGGTAGCGCACGCAGATAAGCCTCCAGCGCGAGCCAGAGACCCGGATCATCGGCGGGCGGCTCCATGAAGAAGCACGGGCCGCCGCCATGGGGGATGAAGATGCTCGGTTGCCGCACCCCTATCATTCTATGCCGTAACCCTGGACCCGCGTGCCCCTGAACGCGCCAGTTCTGCGCGGACGTGCGCCAGCAGCTCGCGGCCGGGATCCGTCAGGAACCAGGCACAGTGCCCGAGCAGAAACGCTTCATAGGCGAGATCGGCATCGCTTGCCGAGTGGGTGATGCCGTGAAAGTAATCGATCTCCGTGAGCGCATAGCCGATATGCACGATCGGCAGCACCGCCGCCACGGCCGCTCGCTCGGCCGCCTCGAGCCGCCGCTCCGTGCAGTAGCCTGCGAGCAGGCCCGTGACGAGATCGAGGCGCGCGGGCGCCGCCTGTCCCGCCTGGATCGCGAGCCAGGGCACGGCGTTGCGCTCGATTGCAGTCGCGAGATCGTAGACGGCCGTCGTTTGGTCGCACAGACCGAAATCGAAAATCGTCGTGACGGTCGCGCCCGCGCCCGCGTCGGACCAGAGCAGATTCGAGGCATGTAGGTCGTTGTGCGTCCAGAGCCGGGCGAGCCGCGGAGCGAGGGCGAGATAGGCCGCGTGATGCGGGGACAGCGCCTGAGCGAGTTCCGTTTCCCAGGGCCGTCCGGCAAGGTAGGCGCGCAGCGCCGGTCGGCGTTCTAGACAGCGACGCACGGCGGCGAGCGGCTCCGGCGAGTCGATGATGCGGTCATTCGAGACCAGCAGTTCGGTCATGCGCGGCGCGGCCGCGTAGCCTTCGGCGGCCGAGTGCAGTCGCGCGAGGGCGCAGCCCGCTGCCGCGGCGTGGGTGGCCGATGTGAATGGCGTCCACGATGCGGCATCGCGGTAGAGGTCGAGGCCCCGCCCGGGCGCGTGGACTTCGTAGGTCCACTCGCCGAGCGTCTGCGCGGTGCGCCCGTCCGCTGCGGCCAAGACGCAGGGCACCGCGCCACCGCGCGCGCGCAGATGGTGCATGAAGCCATGTTCCTCGGCGAGTTGCGTCGCCGTGCGCACGGCGACCGGATGGCGCTTGATGAAGAACTCGCGCTCGGCGCCTGCGACGACCGCCGCCGTCGAGAGCGGCCGCGGGCTGTGCCAGCGCAGCCTCGGCGCGGCCTCGGCCAAGCCCCATCGGGCGAGCACGGCCGCCGCTTCCGGCGCGGTCAGGCGCGGCCAGTAGGCGGGTCCGGTACCACCCTGCATCGTATGCACGAACCCCAGGGTCACGCGAACCCCAGGGTCATGGCTGTTGTGCCGCCAAGGCAAGCCGCCAGCGACGCCAACCGAGCATCGCGAGTACCACGAAGCCGGCATAGAGGAGGGCGGTCGGGTAAGCTTCCTTGCGCAGATAAAGGCCGACATAGAGTACGTCCACGACGATCCACAGCAGCCAGTTCTCGAGGTAGCGCCGCGCGGCCCAGACGCTGGCGACGAGGCTGCCGGCGAGCAAGCCAGAATCGGCCCAGGGCAGCGACGCGTCGGTATGCTCGTGCAGCAAGAAGCCGAGCGAAAGCGCAACGATCAGGCCCGCGATCAGGCTCGCGCCGATCTCGACAACGCGAACCCGGGCAACCAGCAGCTCGCCGCTGGCACTGCGCCCGTGCGACCATTGCCACAAGCCATAGAGCGTGGTCGCCGCGAAAATGGCCTGCAGGCCCATGTCCGCGTACAGTTTGATCCGGTAGAAGAAAACTCCGTAGAGCGCGACGGAGAGCAAAGTGAAAGGATAGTTCCAGAGACTGCGCGTCGTCGTCAGCCAAACGCCCACCACCGAGACGATGCAGGCGAGAATCTCGAGCGGCGTCATGCGCTAGGCTGCTACCGGCGGTGCGGTCAAAAGGCCGCCTCCTCCAGCGCCATCGTCGATGCCTTGCCCGCTTTGATCGCATAGAGAAGTCCGCCCGCCTGCGGCAGGATGCGTTCGATGTAGAACGTTGCCGTCGCGCGCTTGGCGCGATAAAAGGCTGCGTCCTCGCCCTCGCTGACCAGCGAGCCGCGGGCCGCAGCGACTTTCGCCATCCGTACCCACATGAAGCCGAGCGCGACGATGCCGAACAGGCGCAGGTAATCGCTCGCGGCGGCGCCGGCCTCCTCCGGATCGCTCAAGCTCTTCTGGGCGATGAAACCAGTCGCGAGCTGCAACGCACCGAAGGCTTTCGCGAAGGACTGCACCAAGCTGCCGACCTCGGCGTCCTCGGCATGCGCCTCGATGAATTCCGCTACCGGGTGGAAAAACCGGCGCAGCGAACGACCGAGGTTGGCGGGCATCTTGCGGCCGACCAGATCGAGCGCCTGAATGCCGTTCGTGCCCTCGTAGATCATGGCGATGCGTGCGTCGCGAACGAACTGTTCCATCCCGTTCTGCACGATGTAGCCGTGGCCGCCGTAGGTCTGCAGCGCAAGGTTCGCGCTCTCGAAGCCTAAGTCGGTGAACAGCGCCTTGACGATCGGGGTCATCAGGGCGATGAAGTCTTCGGACTCGGCGCGTTCCACTGGATCCGTGGAGCGCTCCGAGCGGTCGAGCGCATTGGCAACCCAGACGCCGAGCGCGCGGCAGCCTTCGTTGTAGGCTCGTATCGTCATCAGTGCGCGGCGCACGTCCGGATGCACGATGATCGGATCGGCCGGTTTCTCGGGATGTTTCGCGCCTGCGAGCGAGCGGCCTTGCAGCCGGTCTTTGGCGTAGGCGACCGCGCTCTGGTACGCCGCCTCGCCGATCCCCAGACCCTGTGTGCCCACCGAAAGCCGTTCGCTGTTCATCATCACGAACATCGCGCGCATGCCCTTGTGCGGTTCGCCGACCAGCCAAGCCGTGGCCGCGTCGAAACTCATCTGACAGGTCGCAGAACCCTTGATGCCCATCTTGTGTTCGATGCCGGTGCACAGCACGCCGTTGCGGGCGCCGGCCGTGCCGTCCGCCCGCGGCAGGAACTTCGGCACGACGAACAGGCTGATGCCCTTGATGCCCGCGGGGGCGTCCGGCAGGCGCGCGAGTACGAGATGAATGATGTTTTCCGTCAGATCGTGTTCGCCCGAGGAGATGAAGATCTTCGTGCCGGTGAGCTGGAAGCTGCCGTCGGCCTGCGGTACGGCTTTGGTGCGCAACAGCCCGAGATCCGTGCCGCAGTGGGGTTCCGTGAGGCACATCGTGCCCGCCCAGCTGCCGTCGACGAGTTTCGGCAGGTACAGATCCTTGAGCGCCTGCGAACCGTGGCTCTTGAGGGCAAGGTACGCGCCGTGCGACAGGCCCGGATAGAGGCCGAAGGCCAGGTTACAGGCGCAGATGATCTCTTCGACCAGCTTGCTGACGCTCTCCGGCAAGCCCTGGCCGCCGTAAGCGGGATCGGCGTTCAGCGAGCCCCAACCGCCCGCGACGAAGGCTCGATAAGCCTCCTTGAAGCCCTCGGGTGTATGCACCACGCCGTCCTGCCAGCGACAACCCTCGGCGTCGCCGCTGGCATTGAGCGGCAGAAGCACCTCGCCGATGAACTTGCCGGCCTCCTCGAGTATCGTGTCGAGTAGATCCGGGCTCGCCTCTTCGAGTCCGGGCAGGCTCTGCAAGCTGGCCGCGTCGTGCAACTCGTGCAACACGAAACGCATGTCGCGCAGCGGGGCGGTGTACTTCTGCATGGCTTTGGTCTCCGGTTCTCTAGTTGCGCAGCGGCTTGCCGGTAACGAGCAGGTGTTCGATGCGTGCCAAGGTGCCGCGCGTCTTCATGAGCCGCATGAACGCCTCGCGCTCGAGTCCCCGCACCTGATCCTCGCTCACCGCATCGACGATGTCGGCCGGTCCGCCCGAGAGCACGCCCGCGAGTTCGTCCGACACGACGAGGTCGTGCGCGGTCGCAAGGCCGCGCCGATGGAAGCCTTCGGCCGCGAGCGAGAAAGCGAGTCGTCCAGCGACGCCCGGCAGGCGTAGTTCGATCGGCTGCGGCGGTACGTAGCCCTCGGCCAGCCGTAGCGCGCGCGCCTTGGCGTCGGCGAGCAGCCGGTAGCGGTTCATCGTGATGCCGTCGCCCTCGCGCAGGAACCGCAATTCCTTCGCCTGCGCGGCGGACTTCGAGACGGTCGCGGTGCTGACCGTCTCGAACACCTTCGCGGCTGCCGGCATCGGGCCATGCGGCAACTGCTCGCCGGTCGACCAGCGCGCGAGCATTTCCCAGCAGCCTCCCCAGCCGGGCAGCAAGCCGACGCCGCACTCGACCAGTCCGATATAGCTCTCCGCGTGCGCCTGGATGGCGTCGCTGTGCAGCAGGATCTCGCAGCCGCCGCCGAGCGCCATGCCCGCCGGTGCGCTGACCACCGGGAACGGGGCGTACTTCAGAGCCTTGTAGGTTTGCTGGCCGCCGGTGATGAGTTTGTCGATCTCGCTCCAGGCCGCGATGTTCGCGGCGAAGATCGCGAGCCCCAAGTTCGCGCCGACCGAGAAGTTCGTGCCCTCGTTGTAGATCACCAGGGCCTTGTACTTGGCCTTGACCAGCGGGATCGTCTTGCCGAGCAGCGTGATGATCGCCTCGTCGAGCGAATTGCTCTTGCTCGTGAACTCGAAGCACAGCACGCCGTCACCGATGTCCCAGACCGCGGCCGAGCCGTTCTTGAGCACCGGACTCGAGACCCGCTTCACGTCCTCGAGCAGCAGCACGCCTGCCGGCCGGCGCAGCTCGTGGTAGGCGCCGTCCAGCCCGAGGTATTGGCGCAGCCCGTCGGAATGGCGATAGAAACTCTTGCCGAGTGCGGCGCGCAGCAATGGCGGCACCGGCAGTTGCGCCTGCTCGAGACGGTCGACGAACCAGTCGGTGCCGAGCGTGTCGATGAGCTCGAACGGTCCCGATTTCCAGTTATAGCCCAGGCGCATGGCCTCATCGATCGCGACGATTTCTTCGGCCGCCTCCGGCACGAGACCGGCTGCATACACCAGGGTCTGGGCGACGACGCGCCACGCATACCGTCCGATCTTCGTCGGCGAGGACAGCAGGGTGCGCAGCAGCTCGCGCGGCTCTTTGCCCGCCGCAGCGAGTTCGGGCAGTTCCGCCTTGCGTTCGGGGCGGTAGTCGCCTGTGGCGAGATCGATCGACTCCTTGGCCTTGCCGCCGCCGGCGCGGTTCAAGCGGTAGAATCCACCCTTGCCCTTGCGGCCCGTGTAACCGTCGGCGATCATCTTGTTGACCAGCGGCAGTTCGCGATTGGCGGCGTGGAAGGCATCGCCGGCCGGCAGCGCCTTCGACAGGCTGGCATTGATGTGCGGCATGAGATCGAGGCCGACCAAATCGATCAGTCCGAACACCCCGGTCTTGGGGATGCCCAGGGGTTTGCCGATGACGGCGTCGGCTTCCTCGATCGAGAGGCCCGCGTCGATGGCCTCGACGACGCCGACTTGCAGCCAGTAGACGCCAAGACGATTGGCGATGAAGCCGGGACTGTCCTTGCAGGTCACGACGCTCTTGCCGAGCTGAAGATCGGCGAATTCGGACACGATCCGGGTCAATGCCGGGTCCGTCTTCGGGCCGGTCACGATCTCGAGCAGTCGCATGTAACGCGGTGGATTGAAGAAGTGCGTGATCAAAAAATCGCGCTGGAAAGATTCGCTGCGGCCCTCGATCAGCCGTGCGAGCGGAATCGTCGAGGTGTTCGACGAGATCGCGGTACCCGGCCTCCGTACCGCGTCGAGCTTGGCGTAGAGCGCCTGCTTGAGGTCCAAACGCTCGACGATCGCCTCGACGATCCAGTCGCTGCCGGTAACCTGGGACAAATCATCCTCGATGTTGCCGGCGGTCACGAGTTTCGCTGCCCGCGCGGACATGAAGGGCGCGGGCTCGGTCTTCTGCATGCGGGCAATCGCGCCCTCGGCGAGCGCATTGCGGGGAAGGTCGCCGGCGGGCAGGATGTCGAGCAGCAGAACGGGGATGCCGGCATTGGCGAAATGTGCAGCGATGCCGGCGCCCATGACGCCGGAGCCGATGACCGTCGCGTGTTTGATCGCTGCCATGATTGCGCGCTCCCGTTCAGATGCGTTCGAGGATCGTGGCGATGCCTTGACCGCCGCCGATGCACTGGGTCGCGAGCGCGTAGCGTCCCCCGGTCCGCTGGAGCAGGCTCGCTGCCTTGCCGACGATGCGTGCGCCCGTTGCGCCGAGCGGGTGGCCCAAGGCGATCGCGCCACCGTCGATGTTCAAGGTCTTGTCGCGGATGCCGAGGTCGCGGACGCAAGCGATGGCTTGGCTCGCGAAAGCTTCGTTGAGTTCAACCACGTCGATCGCGCCGATCTCGAGATTTGCGCGCTTCAGCGCCTTGCGCGAGGCCGCCACCGGACCTATGCCCATGATCTCGGGAGCACAGCCCGCAACCGCAATGCTGACGATCCGGGCGAGCGGTCGCAGGTCGTGCCCGCGGGCATAGTCTTCGCTGCAGACGAGCAGCGCCGAGCCGCCGTCGGTCAATGGCGAGGACGTGCCCGCCGTGACGCTGCCGCTCTGGTTGAACGCTGGCTTCAATTGCGCGAGCCCGCCGGCGGTGGTCTCGGGTCGCAGGCAGCCGTCGGCTTCGACGTGTCCGCTCTTGCTCTTGATCGGCACGATCTCGGCGGCAAAGTGGCCGGCCTTGACGGCCGCGGCGGCGCGTTGTTGGCTGCGCAGGGCGAATGCCTCCTGCTCCTCGCGGCCGATCGACCATTGCTTCGCGACGTTCTCCGCCGTGTCGCCCATGCCGATGTAGGCTCCGGGCACGCTCGCCTGCAGCGCGGGATTGAGCAGCGGATTGAAGCCCATCATCGGCACGCGCGACATGCTTTCGATGCCGGCGGCGATGAACACCTCGCCGGCACCGAGCTGGATCTGACCGGCAGCGATGTGCACCGACTGCATCGAGGAACCGCAGAACATATTGACCGTCATGCCGCCGACCGATTGTGGCAGGCCCGCCAGCAGCCCGATGAGGCGTCCGACGTTCAAGCCCTGCTCGCCCTCGGGGAAGGCACAGCCGACGATCAGGGCCTCGATGTCGGCGGGATCGAGCTTGCTGCGCTCGACCAGCGCCGCGACGACCTGCGCGGCGATATCATCCGGACGCACATGTTGCAGGGCGCCCTTGTGGGCGAGTGTAAAGGGGGAACGGGCGTAGCCCGCGATCACGACGTTTTTCATGCCCGTACTCCTAGGTTTGCGAGCGCGGCATGAGCCTGCGCCTCGACTTCACGTAATTCGGCCAGGGTTTGTTCCAAGGCGACGCGCTGTTCCTGCAAACGCCGGATGCGGCTGGCAACCGACTTCAGCAGCA
>Ga0116231_10009369_pt1 | contig 16582 bp, 16 predicted proteins | sample S1TSphgellanicum_2_FD_89695 | JGI IMG/M metagenome (GOLD analysis project Ga0116231, IMG submission 89695) | Host-associated microbial communities from peat moss isolated from Minnesota, USA - S1T2_Fd - Sphagnum magellanicum MG | ecosystem: Host-associated > Plants > Peat moss > Unclassified...
ACAAAAGCATAGATGGAATTTTTTTGAGCCATGATGTTTCTTATAGGCCCACATGGTGCATTGTTGCACAATGAAACTCATAAGAAAATACACCATGGACCAATCCACCTCCCCAAGAAGATCAAACAACCCAAACAACACATCATTTTATTCTTAACCAAAAATACATTTTTGCACTAACCACAACTTTTCATGGTTTGCAAACATCCTTGTGGTGAATTTAGTTACAAACATGGCAATCACAATTTAATCCTTGAAACATGGTTGCAAACAATTGTTGGCCCCCTCATCTTGCACAAAACATTTTTAAATGAATGTAGTTTCCCCACATGGGTAAGATTGAAGGGGAGATAGAGCCATCCAAGGAGGCCAAAGACTTGAGTGACATTGCATAGTGTAATAATGCTTACAACAACCATTTTTACATCAGTTTAATAATCTATGGCATGGTCTAATCACAACTATGTGGGTTGATTAACAATTTAGAGGTAAAAATAATTGTTGTAAATATGATGAAAGGTTGCCCTTTATCTACAACCACAAAAACAATAAAAACAAAGTTCATCAACTTTGTTTAGCTAAGCAATGTTACTTTCCTTCAAAAACATTCCTAGATGTTGAAATAGAGAGAATTTTCATGATGTGGGCAAATGAACCCAATTTTGGATGCAAAACAACTAAAAATTTGAAAAACAATTTGAACAAGACCATATGAGCAAATTCCTTCCACCATGTCATAACATATCATACACTCCACTTTCCCTTTTGCAAGCTTGACTTCAAGCTCTTGCACAAGTTAGGGGATGTCAACATTCTTTCTTGAAGCTTTTTGGAATTGTTGTTCCTTTGCCTTTTTGTCCAAATAAATGTTCAAAGTTTTGTACCAATGTAATCTCATGCTACAAATTTTTAATTTAACATTCACTTGACACAATTACTAAACTTCAATTCTCAAGCCAATATTCCCCACAAGTTGAAACACAATATCCTAAAACTCAATCCTAAAAATTAATTTTTAAACATTTCATGAAATGTATAGTCCTCCTAAATATTGAAATGTTTATTCAAAGTTATGCACAAAATGCAACAAAAAGGAATTATAATACAAGAATTGATTGTTGCATGCACCATAAGCGCCAAAAAATATGCATAATTTGCAACACAAAAACAATTGTTTACTACAAGGAATAACTGTAACCAAAAGAGAGGGTGACGAGACCAAACAAAGAATCTGACCACTAGTACGGGCCTAATCAGACTGGTTTCCCTTCTGATCTTCTGAGACAGACCACTCTCTCTAACCCCTTTCTCTCCAACTTATCTCAGAATATTCCCATATGCATTCACTGATCTTTGGACAGGAACAACTCATGCACTCACAAATCAGCAAAACAGAAAAGCCGAATTCAAAACTTGCACCTTGCCATTCATAAAAACCTCCAGAGAGCACAATACTTCTGGCTCCAGAGTGTACATCAAAAATCAAACATCAATACAGGTATGGCCTTTGAGGTTAGAGCTCTCGATGTTCACTCAATCCTTTGAGCCTCTAACCCGATCCCCCACAGAATGCTACAATGCATGCTTTTCTTCACTCTGCTAGACCAGAGACCTATGACCCGATTACCCTCGAGTCCGAATTGTTCTCTGAAAACACCTGACTCTTGATAGTTTGTACCACACTTGCCAATGTTACTCGAAGAGACTCACTCTCATGCAAAATGATCAGCCGTTCTGCTGGTTTCAAAACCTTTCTACATCCTCACTCGATGCTCTCATTCTTTCCACATTCGGGATCCCCCCTTGCTCTCTGCTACTCATAGACCACAACCAACATCACAGATGCAAGGCACTGCAACCTAAACCCCTCATCTCGGATATTCCCTCTCCTCAACATGCACCCCAATTCTAGAGCTCGGATCCCTCAAGTCCTCATCATACCTCGGCGCTACCCTTTCATGAGTCCTTTACAAAGCTACCTGGCCAAGTTGCTGGCGCAGCGAAAAGATTACCACAACCAACCAAGTTCTACTACCCAAAAAAACAACTCTCTACCACTCTAAAACCACTCTAAAAATCGCTCTCCAACAGCTCTCTTCCTGTCTCCTAGTTGCATTCCCAATCCGTCCGTCTAGACCCGCACAGCCATCAGCTCACCACCTCCTTCCATCATGTTGCCGCCTTCCTTCCACCTCCCCTCATCAATATAGCTCCATGCCTCACCATCATTCGCGCCGCCTCCTTCCTGCATTCCATAACACCCCTACCAAAAGAAAAGCCTCCCCATGCATTTATCTGCAACAGCAATGGAGAGATTCTGGCTGCAATAATGACGACTAATAAAACAGAAAGCAACCCTCAAAAATATGTTGTGTTCACACCAATGAGGTGACCTATTGTTCGGTCACATATGTAACCCCTCCGTTCTTAAAAAAAGTTGAGTCCCTCAGCTTCATTCAATCTGGTTGAACGTGATAGATTTGAAGATCCCTACGAGATCTCTCCCATTGATGTCCATCAGCATCCTGGATGATGCAAATCCTGCTGCCTTCTTCAAGATCATAGTTCCCTTTCCCATCTGCATGCCCAATGAATTCGTACGGGCCTTCCCAGCTTGAAGCCAAAACTTTCTTCCTTCCCGGTTTCTTCATTTTCACCATTGTTTCACCTGCAACCAGACCTTCAAAAGTCTGCTTACCTTTTCTGCCATCATAGGTTTTCTTCTGTTTTTTCTGTGTTTGTTCCACATTGAGCAAAACATTCTCGTGGATGCTTGCTATAAGCTTCACCTTCTGTAGAAACTGTGCTGCAGCAACTTCAACATCAACATCGTCATCAGTTACAACAGTTAGAGCGTGTAGGTAATTGTCTACCCTGAGACAGGGTGTGCGACCAGTCAAAATCATGAAGGGTGAGAACTTGGTGCTAGACTGGATCCCACATCTGTATCCAAACAATATCTTAGCCAGGTGCTTGTCCTAACAATCTACGCTTTCGGGTGCTGCAGCAAGAACGGTAATGTCGTGTTTGATGGTCTTGATCAAACGTTCTGCCATCCCATTACACTAAGGCCACTGGGGTGCAGTGTGCTGATGTTGGATGCCGTAGTCTTTGCACATAACATCGAATTTTGCAGCCCATTCTCCACCATTGTCAGTCAGTACAAACTTGGGGACTCCATACCTACAGATTATGTCATCTTCCAGAAACCTGGCCGCAGTCTTAGCACCATGATCAACAACGGCCTTAGCCTCGCACCGTTTAGAATAGTGGTCGATGGCCACCAGAATGTACTTGTTTCCTAACCTGGTTCCAGGCAACGGTCTTGCAATGTCCATAGCCACTCTATGAAACAGATCACAAATGGGTATACTCTTCAACTCTTCATCTTCTAAGCATATACTCCCCATCCTTCTCACCATTTGACACTGTTGACATACCTTCATAACAGTCTTCACATCCTCAGTCCGATTGTGCCAAAAGTACCTCCTACATATCTCTGCCAGAGTTCTTTCTTCTCCAGAATGCCCTAGGTCCTTATGCATTCGGACCACTAATCCCATGCGGTCTTCTGGCCTTGGTACAAGTAACCCCTTGAAATAAAGTGATTGCTCCTGCCAATGGTAGTTCAACACTCTCTTCCTTGCTCTCCTAGCTTCCACAGGATCAACAGTGTCTGGCAACATGCCTCCCTGCAGTAAATCCAGGCAGGGTACATCCTCCCATATGTCTTGGTGCCTTGTGTCTGCTCCCCACTCATCCTCCTCATCGGAACCTATAGGAACCAAATCATGCTCACCAAATTCAAACAGTTGTTGAGCTGCCAACACAAGCTCCAATTATTGTTGCTTGTCATAGTACTGGGGCCTCCTTCTTTTCAGCACCACACCCACATCATCGTCATGCACAAGCTCACCCCCCTTTGTAACTTATGCCTCACATGGAGCAAGCTCCTTGGGCTGGTCTTCTTCTGATACAACGTCAACCACATACAGCTGCTGGCTGCCAACATAATTGCAGTGGTTGATGCCAAAACAACACGCCTGATGTTGTACACATTCCCTGTCCCTTCTCCGGACACTGAGCCATTCTGTTTCTTTGCTAGTCTGAACAAAGAGAGCCTCCTCTTCTCCTCTCGGTGTGTCAGTTAGTGGATTTCCAATGTCTTGGATCTCTTCACTGAAGTCATCGTCATCCATGGCTGGTCCAACTGGATTCCTACTCAAAACATCGACGTTCGTATGTCTGAGTCCTGGTCGGTGGATTATATTAAAACTAAAGTCCTGCAACATGTCTACCCACCTACCTCTCCTGTCATGCGCATCGGATACGGTGGCTAGCCACTCTGGAGGTTTGTGATCTGTGCGCAGAATGAAATGATTCATGTGCAAGTACTGCCTGAAATGCATGATGCCCCAGATTAGTGCGTAGCATTCCCCTTCCATGGGATGGAATTTTCTCTGGGCTTCTGTCATGCTTTTACCGACATAAGCCACCACCTTCTCAAATCTTCCTTCTTTCTGTGACAGTATCACTCCAACACCCCTGGGCGACCAGTCAACATCCAAACAAAAGGTCCTCTTGAAATCAGGTCGTGTGAATATAGGCGCATGAACCAGAGCTGCCTTCAGTTCCTGGAATGCCTGTTGACAGCCCATATCTCACACAAAATTAACATCCTTTTTGGTTAGCTCAAACAGAGGAGCTGCCAGTCACGAATAGCCTCGTACATAGTTCCGGTAATACCCTGTCAAACCTAAGAACGACCTAACATTGGTGACTGTCTTAGGTTGCGAAAAATGCAGAACTACCTCAATTTTGCCAGGATCCGGTTTGGTGCCCTCCTTACTAACGACATGGCCCAAAAATGTAATGCTCTTTGCAGCAAAGCAATACTTATTTGGGTTCAGTTTGAGGTTTACTTCCCTGAGTTTGTACAGCACTATACCTAGGTGTTGCAGATGCTCCTCCCAGCTTTCGATGTGCACATTAAGGTCATCAACGAATACCTCAAGGAAGTTGCTACCCAAGTCCTTAAAGACCTCCAACATAGTTCTGGTAAACGTACTCGTTGCATTCTTGAGGCCGAATGGCTTGACTGTCCAGTCATACAACCTGGTTTTAGTGATCAAAGCTGTCTTCTTCATGTCTTCTGGAGCCATTCGAATTTTCCAGAAACTAGACTGTAAGTCTAAGGCAGTGAACCATGATGAGTTCCCCAGTTGACTAATCACATCTTCCACAAGTGGCATTGGAAATGAATCCTGACGTGTCTGTGCGTTGAGTGGTCGATAATCGCCACAAAAACGCCTGCTCCCATCCTTCTTCACTAGTAGAGTTACCCGACATGCATACTCAGAGCTACTGGGCTTCATCTTGCCCAATTCGACCAGTACATCAATTTGCCTCTTCACCTCTGCCTCTTCCCAGTAGGATAATCGACCAAGAGATGCTTTGCAAGGGGGGAACCCTTGTGTATCCACAAAGTGTTCCCCAATAGTGCAACAACCTAGCTCACCTTTATTCCAAGCAAAAACGTCTTGGTACCGCTCTCGAACTCGCCAGAGTTGTTTTCATTTATCTTCCTCCAAGCTGGTGTCAATCCTGATTTGCTGACAAATCTCCCTCCATCTAGTATCCATTTCACAATGGTTGGCAGATGTCAACTGCTCAGTGTGGCTGCCATTAGAGTTGCCGTCTCTCATCTGGACAGTTTGCAGTAGTGTTGGAATTGAGGAAGCGTGTACTCGGCTAGGTTTCTACAACAACAGTGGAACAGCTACATCATGCATGGATTCATACACGGCTTGTCTACATTGCTCTGCATCAGACACCCATCTCATCCAGTCTGCGTAATCATCCGCATCTGTGATTTCCTCTTCCATGAACCCGTCAACCTGCTCCTGTAATATCAGCTGCAGAATCTTTTGCAGCCCTTCAGACTTCACCATATCCTCCAATTCAGTATCTCTAAACTCATCCTCACACTCAACTTGCTTCAATCGATTAGAGTCCGAATCACCGTGCCCACTCCCATCAGTACCTGTATCCGAATCCGAGGTGGACACATCATCCTCTTTAGTCATGATCACACGATCCTGATCTAGTATCTAATCAGAATCATCCTTGATGTGTGCGTTCTTCCAAATGGTCGTAGCCTCGTGCATCATAGCTTCGGAATTCATCCTCTGCAACAAATTCACCATCGTCAAAGGCAGTACCTCCACATTGCTTCCGAGGCCGTGTCTTACTTATATTAAACCCCGTTCCACATCCACAACTGCTCCAATCTTCATCAAAGAAATCCAATCCCAAGAGTACATCGTAACTGTCCGTGTCCACGACCATGAAGGTCATGGCACATTGTATGCCTCCAACCTTGACAGGTACCTCATCAATTTGACCCAACGCCTGTGTAACAACTCCTGACGCAATTTTGTAAGTCTCCGACCCTGTCACGAGATGCATCATTCCCAGTTCTCTAATTACAGCAGCAACCACAACAGACATGGAAACTCCAGTATCCACCAAACCTTCAACAACATAGTTATTGATCTCCACAAGCAAATGCAACGTCTTGCTTCTATGGGTCTTATTGATGCAAATCTTCCTTGGTGCTGGAATTGCAGAGACCACTGACACTTGATTTTTAGTCACCTCTGAATCCCTCTTTCTCCTAGCCAACTTCACCAAACTTTCAAGGTGTTCCAGTTCCCCTGGAATCATCAGAATGGTCTCCATAGGTGAGAAAGATACCTTTCCCTTTATGAAGTGTGCCAGAATCTTGGATTTGACTGAGGTATCCCGGCTTGCACTTACTCCATCTCCCACAGCTTCAGGGGTTGGCACAGCCCCTCCTTGTGTTACATCAATCGGCACCCTCCTTCTAGGCACTCGGGTGTAAGAAAACAGGTTCTCATCCCCACATAGCTTATTAAGATGTTGCAGGGTTGCTGCTTCGTCATTCAACAACACCTCCAAGAAGTTTGCTATTCCAGAATGTGATTTCCCATATTTGGGCTTCTTCCAACATCTGTCCTTGGAATGTCCCAACCCTGAGCAGAAGGTACATTTTATTCCACAATTCTCTGTCCTATGAGGCATACCGCACTTGGCACATTTTGGTCGTGCTTCATTCAACCTTGGACAGGTGGTGGCCAAATGGTCCCCCCCTCTGCAGATTTGGCATCCTCCAAACGCAGTGGAAGAAGATGATGTTTCTGGATTATGCACAGTCCCCTTGAAGAAGTTGATCAGGGTGTTGTTTAGCGTAATGACCTGTTTCTCCATCATAGTCTCCGAGGTCTCCTCTTCTTGCTCCTCCCTTAAAGGTTCATAAGGAATCTCCCCAAGCTCGCCCAGAACTCTCTCAAGTTCTGTTGCAGCACCAACCAGCTCCTCAATGTCTATAAATGTTCTCACCACACACAATTTTCGAATCTCTGGCCTCAATCTAACCAAAAATCTCCTCTTCTGCTCGGCGTCTGGTATCCGGCCCTTCTGAATCAGTTTATCGAGACGTTCATAGTATTTTTGAACTTTCTCCTTGGGTTCTTGCTTGATGGCATCGAGCTTCATTTTGATGTCATCAGCATCAACATCTCCATACTTCTGCACTATCAGAGTCCTCTACTCAGCCCAATCCGTTGGTGTTGGTTGCAACCTCTTGAACCATTCCTTGGCTCTGCCTCGCAGATTTAGCTTCGCAATCTTAAAGAGTTTATCTGCATTCAGATCTCGCACTTCAGCTGCCATGGTGAGCCTCTCTCCCAATCATTGACGTCCTCATGGTCTCGCCCCCAGAACAGTTCATCCATTCCCTGGGGACTAGTCATTCTGCAGATATCCTGCTCCAACCTAAAGCTTTCAAGAAAAAAAAGAAAAACAGTCGTGATTCAATTTGAAAATTCGGACCGATCACCTTCTGCTATTGCTCTCAAAGGTATAAAGTCCGATGGAAAAGTAGAAAAACTTTGCTCATCCGTGGATTCTTGCTGGAACTGCCACCCAACCTCTTGATTACACCATATCCTCCAGCTTATGAGGCGAGAGCTTGATCCACTATGTTCCACCCTGAGCAGACGATCTCCAACCTGAAACAAATCTTCCACACCATGAATGTACAACCTGACAAAATGGTTAGGCGACACAGCAAGCTTAGGAATCCAAACGTCTCCTACCCTAGGTACACTACGCGGCCTCTCAGCAAGTGACAGCGTTACTCTACGCCAGATGCGAGGTGTAGTAACATTGCGTCTGCAACTCTGCGGTTGACACCCATCCCCTTGCTCCATCTCTAACCTTCAACCAAACTTCAGCTCTAGTATAAAAACCACTATGAGCTACTTCTACTGCGATATCTCCAACTCGAGCTTCATCTAGGTCTACGCCTACAAGTGTTACTACCCCAAAACCCAGGAAACGCAAGATTACCGCTCCTCGTTGTGGACCATCCTGCCCCCTTGGATAATCAAACCTAAGGACAATTTGCTGTTCATAAATGTGTTGTGTCAACTCTTCTACTCCAACCTCATCTACACCAGATGAAGACATGATACCTCAGTTATCATGATATCTAGACATTCACAGGTTCTACTGAGGCTACCAGATCTGAACCAGCTTTGATACCAAAAGAAAGGGTGACGAGACCAAACAAAGAATCTAACCACTAGTACGGGCCTAATCAGAGTGGTCTCCCTTCTGATTTTCTGAGACAGACCACTCTCTCTGACCCCTTCTCTCCAACTTATCTCAGAATATTTCCATATGCATTCACTGATCTTTGGACAAGAACAACTCATGCACTCACAAATCAGCAAAACATAAAAGCCAAATTCAAAACTTGCACCTTGCCATTCATAAAAACCTCCAGAGAGCACAATACTTCTGGCTCCAGAGTGTACATAAAAAATCAAACATCAATACAAGTATGGCCTTTGAGGTTAGAGCTCTTGGTGTTCACTCGATCCTTTGAGCCTCTAACCCAATCCCCCACAGAATGCTACAATGCATGATTTTCTTCACTCTAGACCAGAGACCTATGACCCGATTACCCTCGAGTCCGAATTGCTCTCTGAAAACACATGATTTTGGACAGTTTATACCACACTTGCCAATGTTACTCGAAGAGACTCACTCTCGTGCAAAATGATCAGCTGCTTTGCTGGTTTCAAAACCTTTCTACATCCTCACTTGATGCTCTCATTATTTCCACATTTGGGATCCCCCTTTGCTCTCTACTACTCACTCAGACCACAACCAACATCACAGATGCAAGGCACTGCAACCCAAACCCCTCATCCCGGATACTCCCTCTCCTCAACATGCACCCCAATTCTAGAGCTCGAATCCCTCAAGTCCTCATCATACCTTGGCGCTGCCCTTTCATGAGTCCTTTACAAAGCTACCTGGCCAAGTTGTTGGCGCAGTGGAAAGATTACCACAACCAGCCAAGTTCTACTACCCAAAAAAACAGCTCTCTACCACTCTAAAACCACTCTCAAAACTGCTCTCCAACAGCTCTCTTCCTGTCTCCTAGCTGCATTCCCGATCCGTCCGTCTAGACCCGCACAGCCATCAGCTCACCACCTCCTTCTGTCCTGTTGCCGCCTTCCTTCCACCTCCCCTCATCAATATAGCTCCATGCTTCACCATCATTCGCACCGCCTCCTTCCTGCACTCCATAACACCCCTACCAAAAGAAAAGCCACCCCATGCATTTATCTGCAGCAGTATTGGAAAGATTCTGGCTGCAACAATGACGGCTAATAAAATAGAAAGCAACCCTCAAAAATATGTTGTGTTCACACCAGTGAGGTGACCTATTGTTCGGTCACACAACAACTTCAAAGAAGTCAACTACAACAATAGGAAAACAAAAGGACAAAAGCAATGAATATAACCAAAAAGGTGGAATTAAACCAACTAAACAAGTAGAAATCAAAATTCAAATTATTAGAAAACCAAGTTCACATTCATGATAATGATCATTTTATATGATTAAATGATAAAGTTCAACACTATGTACTTGGATTCACAACCATACCTTAGATCTAAATGACCTTGCTCCAAACCATTGGTTCTTAAATTTAGGTGCTAAAAAGTTGGTTCATCTAGTCATGCTTGAGTGCAAGCCTAAGACCACACAACATTTGTTTTCCCTTCCCATCAATAAGCTATTATTTCCACTCTCCTAAACATTTTATAATCTTTGTTTCTCCCATCTTTGCCATTAGAAACAATGTGAATTCACCCATTTGATACATGAAAGCATTGCCCTACAAAAAAAAAAATTGAAATAAAATCAACTACACAAAAATGAATATGACCAATTAGATTAAACCATGTTTCCACAAGCCAAAAACCATGTCAAATCATAGTCAATTTTTTTTTTTTGGTTACACATGCCTATGTGGTGCCACTTTAATGGTATGTTCATCATGGAAAATTATGATTCATAACTAATATGGATGTTGAAAAATCTAGATTGAATCATTAAATCTTTCAATTTTGAATTTTGGTTCATACAAAAGACCTTTAAAGTTGAATACAACTCATGTCAAACATGATTATTTTCACAAAAATCCCCTTATTTTTTATAATACAATTTTTTTGAAGTTCAATTTTTTTGTAATAATAAAGGACTATTAAACACACCTAAATTTTAGGGTCTATTTGAAGTTCATGAATATTTTATGACATGTAAATGTGGTGCAATGTATATGATATTTAAAACAAAATTGTAGCTTGTAATACAAGAAACTAAACCTCAAAATAATTCATGTTTCAACCTGATTTGAAATTGTAATCATTTTTTAAAATGAAATGCAAAATTTCAGAAAAAATTGTACACTTTTAAAAATTGATATTTATTCAAAAATGATTAACACAAACATGTGATATATTGAAAAAAACTATAAATATTTTATTAAAAAAATCCTTTCTATAAAAAAATTTTAAAAAAATTTGCTTAAGGACTACAATCCTTCGAAAAAAAACACATTAACTCATGAAAATGTGATTTTACCCAATTAGATGTGAGATAAATTGCACCCCCATAATTTGGTTTCTTAAATCAATCCCTAGCAATAACAAAAAGTTGGGAAAGAAAAAAATTCTAAAAGATTATCATGAAGCTTTTCCCTCTAGGAGAATGCCATTGTCATCATCTTCAATGTCCCATCTCTAGCTCTGTCCTATTTAAGGATATGCATCCAAGTAAATAACGCTAGAGTCCAAATAACCTTGATGTCATCATTACAATACCAATTTGATAAACACAACTCAATAAGAATTTACTTCTTAAGGTTCCATCTACCAAACATTAAAACTTACATCCATATCCAAATAATATCATAAGCACAACTATCATCTCCACATTGGTTAAGAATTAAGACACAATTTTATACCCAAAAACCATGAATAGATTGCATAGTCTCTTCCCTTTGGGCAAAGTCAATAGACATTCATGATATTATTTTCAAAATCTTCATTTTTTGTGAACTATTTGAAAAATGGTCAATCATACCATGCACTACATCATGACTCACTTTCTTATATTTAAAATGCAAAACATAAATTGCAAGTAATGAATTTTCAAGTTGAATTCCTCAATGTTCACATAAGTTATTATGATTGCCATGATCTTATCATAATTTTCAAACAGTCCCATATAACCATATCCTTTTCTCTTATTTTTTAGGGTTTAGGGTCTTTTCTCACTCAAATTTGGTCTTTCATTTTTAATTCCCATAATTGTGAATGTGCCCATTTACATGTGACAAAGGGCTCTTGAAACATATTGGAAAACTCCAATTTGTAAAATACTATTACAATAGACAAATGGCTACAATCATAATCAAATTAGCCAAAAACGATATCAAGCAGAGTGAAATATGTAACAACTTGAATTAATGTCTAGTGTCCATGTTTCCATATAATCATGCACATTTTACATTATATGTGCTTTTAACATGATGTCCCAATGTATGATTAATTTGGAATACAGAGAGTATGGAACAACATATTGTCCATGATGATAATGAAGAAAAGAAAAAAAATTACTTTATGTGCATAAGAACAATGAACGTTGTTGCTAAATTCCTTAACTAAGCAAAAAGAAAAGATACTAAACAAGGGACCCAATTCCACAAGGGCAAGAAATAGGATTAGAAGATGAATTGCGAAAACGAATGTAGTTACACAAGTTGAAGGAATAATACCCACAAGAAGACTACCTAGTAGTTTACTGCATTCAAATAATCATCGCTGCAAGCTTGAGTAAGGTGAAGATATTACAACCTGCCAGTGTACAAATCAATAGTTTTGTCCACAGTACTTTGCAGGAGCCACTAAATTGAAGTGGACATTAAATAGTCACTAGTTGTACACATGGTTCAAGCCCTGAACCATGTAGCCCACATGACTTGAGCTCCTGTGTTACCCAACAAAGGTACGGAACTTCACAGCCTTCTAATCTGAGCTAATAATATGTTCACAAAATCATTCAAACTCCAGAGCCCATCTCTATGAGCATCAGAATTAAGTACACCACTTTCAATGTTTCATGTGTGTTGTTCACTGTCGCATACAGCTGATGGCAAGTCTGGTGAAGGATACTTGTGGAAAGAGAGAGTCTAGATAAATTAATAGTTTCAGCAATCAGAACACATTCAGAAAATAAGTCACTTTCAATGGAATATGACCCATTTGCACACCAGGATTTGTTGATGTGGGGTTGGTCCCCTGTACACTCCTGGAGACAGATTTTGAACCAGATCTTACATCATGGTTTTGAGCATGCTGGAAATTGGCAAATCATGTGGTCTCTGAGTCTCCAACCCTCCTTCAAATGTTCTCAAAAAATGGTAAGTTGCATGGGCTTTTGCCTCTCCAACCCTGATGTCACATACTAATTCAGCAATCCGTGGAAAGCTATACAATATTTGAATTACTTGAAGGATTGAATTGTTTCCGTCGGGGATGCATGTCCAGATGACAGGAGACTACAGAGGCTTCCTCCTCATCACATGTTAGCCAACTTGCAGCTTCTGGGTTTTGTAACAGCAGTTTTGTTACCAGGAACCCTGCTATAGTCCAGGTTTGGAAGAGGCGTGCTTGCTTCCCCACAAACCGTCCAGATCGAGTATCATAGTACTCAGGCCACCTATCACGTGAGAGTCTCTTCTCAGCAATTTCAACTGCTCTTTGTGCCAGGTCTGCACGCCCCATCTTTAGGCAGGCAACTGTAAACTGCCACATTAGAGTAGGCCATGATCCTCCATTGTGGTATGACCAAGCTCTGCACCAAAAGCAACAAACCACATAGCACCAAGGCTTTATACCTCTTCTCAACAAAGCACAGTATTTCACTGATCTTTCCACAAAGACAGAAAGACAGGACTTTGGGCACTGCTGAAAGGTAATAGAGAACAGAAACAACCAAGGGCAGAACCATACGTGTTTTTTGGATCACTGCCAGTGATTATACGCCACTCATCCTCTTCAAAAGCTGGGAAACAGATCTTTAGAGGCATGGTGCCTATGAGATCATCCCATTTTGATTCCACCAAGTCCAGAATATCTTCAGCCTGCGACTTGGTAGCTAAAGAGCTGCAAATTGACCAGAAATTCCCGAGAGAGAAAAAGCGAAAGTCCATTTGTGCAGGCTGTAAGTTGCCAATGAAGTAACCACCTTTATTGGGTATCCAGTCAAACAACCATTTTGACACCTGCTCAGGGTAGATGTTGAACTTGTTCACAGCATCATCAGAGTACTCTTCGGTCTTATAACGGTAGATTTCATTCAGCTTGTGGATATCCAACCAGTAATACTCTTGAATATGGAACAACAAAGCACTCAACCTTGAGTTTATCGACCTTTTTAATTCCTGTGCTACTCCATCTCCTTGTACAAGCATGTCTCGAGAAAAGCGGAGAGCTTGGTAGAACAATGCCTGCAAAAGCAACCAAATTCACTATTCTCACATCCATCATCTCTTCATGGGACATTGCTATTCACCACAAGAGTCAACACTGCAGCTTGAAAAGAAAGTGAAATTGAGAGCACAAAAGCACCCATGTCAAGTAATATACCTGAATCTCAAGAGGGTGGCCATGGATGCCCATGCGTCGATCAATCATGCACGGGCCATCCGTGACAAGCAAAGTAGGGAACATGTCAAATCCATCAGCTAGACAAACCTTCATAATCATCTTAATGCCTGTCTGGAAATCAACTCTCTCTTGCAGAGATGTGTCTCCTGTGCACTTGCCATATGCCCTTAATAGAATAATCCACCACAAACCTGCTCCCAAGTGAGAACACCCAGCATGAGTTGCATGTAGTTGGCAGCAAAATCTTTTGAGTTCTATGAAAGTGTGGTACAACTTGCAACTAAATAGCCTGAATCCTTGAAAGCAGAGAAGGGATTCACCTGAATCCACTGGAGCAACTCGGCCAATTGCTGCCTCACCAAAATCCGGGTCCAGAATCTCTTCTGTCCCATTTGCCTCATCTCCATCCCGCAACACAGTTAGAACCTTAAAACTAGCAGGCATCAAGCCCTGTCCTGGACTGTAGCAGTCCACAGTCTTCTCCCAGCTCTGCATGAGATTCAGGCCATTCTGTGAGTACTATGTCACACAAGCAAGAACACATTTGAGGGCACATTTTCTTGCAGATCATGACAGGAAAATCAGTAAGCCTTTCAAAGATAACCATTCTGTCAGTTGCAGCAGAACCAAAATCAATATGGCACAATGAGAATGAGTGTCACTCACAAAGCATCAGACCATCGCCATACAAACACAAAGTTTGCCATTTCAGATGGGTTTAAGGAAATGGATAGCGTTACCTGCAGTTGTAAGGTATGGATGAGGAAATTCCTCACAATTTCATACTCCCCTTTAAGCAGGAAGCCAATTGCAGATGGAATGAAATCCCGAATGAACACCTGGTCATAGTTCAGAGGAAAAGGATCTGAGGGATCTCGAGCAGCAACTGTTCCTACAGGCTCTCCACAAAAGGTCACCACCGCTTCTTTCAAGAGTGCCCAAGCCTCTTTCTCACTGGCACTCTCGACATACGGCTGTGATTTCCTTCTCTGCGAGGGTTTTGCAACAGGTGTTTGGCTCTCAGGAGGTATGAAATCAACTTCCTTCGATTTCTCGAGCGGAAATTGATGAGGAGCTGCTACTGCTGAGGAAGGTGCAGTACGAGGAGGAGGAAGCGGGACAAAGAGTGTTTGCACCTCAGTAGTGGTCACTGTTTCTGCCAAAGAAGCTCCTGTTGTTGCACGAGCTGTAATCTTCTCTTGCGAAATCTCCCTTGAATTTGTTCCTCCATTCTCAAAGCTATGCACATGATCTGGCAGGCCGTGCTCATCTCTGATGGCAGCAGGAGGATGCCGCAGGCGGTGATTGCACTTTCTGTCATCCTTGATGATGCCAAATTGCTGCAAGTGACTGGAACTAGAGCTGATGATCCGGAGTCGTCTGTTGATGATGGAGTTTGAAGAAGAAGAAGAAAATCCTGTCCATCTCAGAAGGCAGTCCTGGGAGACAACAAGACCAGAAATGGGAGCTTGGAGTAGAAGAAGATTATTCACCAGCATGGAGCCACAGTTACAACTAGTTTTCTGAAGTTTTGCTTGTTGATGAAGCGATCCTCCAGGTTGCCAACCTTTATGACATACAGAATCAATCCTCCAACTGGTTGAACAAACAGAAGCTGCTTGAACTAGATCTATCACCATAATGCTCGGACTTATGGAACATAGAAACTTCTTGAAAAACCTAGCAAGAAAATTCACACACCCCCCGAAAACAACAAGATAATTCTCCTAAGAAAAAAAAAACCCTACCAGAACCTACGTATCTGCAGCTAATAAGACGGCGATGATCAAAACAGCAACAAGCCCGAGAGATAGGGGGAGCAAACAGGCAGGATGTCACTTCTTTACAAAAAGAATTCTCCGCAGCAAACAAACAACAAACAAAAACGAATTCGGATATAAAACAAAAACAAAACCACAAAGAACAGTCAAATTCCTCCGCAGAGTTCACGAAAGATGAAGAAGAAGATGATGATGATGATACTTGAATCCAAAAAAAAACACGGACACAGAGTCTCAGAACACAAACTCCACAGCGACGACGACGAAGAAGAAGAAGAAGAAGAGAGGAAAGAAGCGAGACGAACAAGACGAGGAAGAGGAGGAAGAAGAAGAGAGGAAAGAAGCGAGACGAAGAAGACGACTCAAAAGAAGAAGAAGAAGAAGAAGAAGAAGAGAGGAAAGAAGCGCGACGAAGAAGACGACGAAGGAGAAGAACGTGAACGAGAAGCGCAAACGAAGACTCGCTGCGGCGAGAAGACGAAGACAAAGACGAACGAGAGTTTGACGACACGGGCCGTCGCGCACGCCTTAGAAAAAACCAAAAAAAAATTTCTTCTGTTTTTTTTGGTAAATAAATTTTTTAAAAGGCGCCAAAGGACGCCACCGACTAGCCTAGTGTGACTCAAGCACGTTTTTGGGGGGGGGGGGGGAAACAAGGAGTTTTTTTTCCCAAGGGGAAAACCGGG
>Ga0116231_10009370_pt1 | contig 16578 bp, 11 predicted proteins | sample S1TSphgellanicum_2_FD_89695 | JGI IMG/M metagenome (GOLD analysis project Ga0116231, IMG submission 89695) | Host-associated microbial communities from peat moss isolated from Minnesota, USA - S1T2_Fd - Sphagnum magellanicum MG | ecosystem: Host-associated > Plants > Peat moss > Unclassified...
AATTAGTTTGGCCTAACTTTATTTAGCCATATTTATTTTAACCTAGTTTAATTTAGCATAATTTAGTTTAGCCATAATTAATATAGTTTAATTTAATTTAGCCTAACTTGATTTAGCCATAATTAATTTGGCCTAACTTAATAGAGCCATAGTTAATTTAAATTAATTTAATTTAGCCATAATCGGTTTAATCTAATAAATTTAGCCATGGTTATTTTAACTTTTTTGTTTATTTAACCTAGGTTAGTTTAGGCTAGCCTAAGTTAGCATGGGGTTAACCTTAGTACTAGAGGTACATAATACTATTATATATAGCCTATATATTTATATTAAGTATAGTATTTAAGTATGTATAAGTTTAGGCCATTATTTTTATGACATGTGTCCATGTTGTACACATTTAATTGCATGTTAGTTGCACACACAACCGTATGGCCCAAAAATTATACAATACCAAATTTGTAGTTGCAAACATGACCAAGATAGTTACAAATGATAACTAGTTGCATGCTAGTTACATAGTGACTAGTTGCAAATGACAAGATTTCTAGTAGTGAATTGAAGGAGTTACCTACATCTATTGATAAATTGACTACCCTTCAATTGTTGAATTTGTCAGGGTGCTTGCAATTGAAAGAATTACCTACATCTATTGACACATTGAGTAGCCTTGAAAAGTTGGATTTGTCAAGGTGCTGGCAGTTGAAAGAGTTATCCACATCTATTAACAAATTGACTACCCTTCAATCATTGAATTTCTTAGACTACTCACAGTTGAAGGAATTACCCACATTTATTGACAAATTGACTACCCTTCAATCATTGAATTTGTCAAAGTGCTCAAAGTTGAAGGAATTACCTACATCTATTAACAAATTAACTAGCCTTTAGTCATTGAATTTGTTAAGGTGCTCAGAGTTGAAGGAGTTACCTACATCTATTGACAAATTGACTGGACTTGAAAAGTTGAATTTGTCAAGGTGGTCATAGTTGAAGGAGTTACCTACATCTATTGATAAATTGACTACCTTTCAATCGTTGGATTTGTTAGGGTGTTCACAATTGAAGGAGTTACCTACATCTATTGACACATTGATTCGCCTTAAAAAGTTGGATTTGTCAGGGTGCTCGCAATTGAAGGAGTTACCCACATCTATTGATAAATTAACTACCCTTCAATTGTTGAATTTGTAAGGGTGTTTGCAATTGAAGGAGTTATCTACATCTATTGACACATTGATTTGCCTTGAGAAGTTGGATTTGTCAAGGTGTTCGAAGTTGAAGGAATTACATACATCTATTGACAAATTGACTACCCTTCAATCATTGAATTTATCAAAGTGTTTGAAGTTGAAGGAGTTACCTACATCTATTGACAAATTAACTACCCTTCAATCGTTGAATTTGTTAGGGTGTTCAAAGTTGAAGGAATTACATACATCTATTGACAAATTGACTACCCTTCAATCATTGAATTTATCAAAGTGTTTGAAGTTGAAGGAGTTACCCAAATCTATTGACAAATTAACTGCCCTTCAATCGTTGAATTTGTTAGGGTGTTCACAGTTGAAGGAGTTATCCACATCTATTAACAAATTAACTACCCTTCAATTGTTGAATTTGTCAAACTGCTCGGAGTTGAAGGAGTTACCTACATCTATTGACACATTGACTTGCCTTGAAAAGTTGGATTTGTCAAGGTGTTCAGAGTTGAAGGAGTTATTTACATCTATTGACAAATTGACTGCCCTTCAATCATTGAATTTATCAAAGTGCTCGAAGTTGAAGGAGTCACCTACATCTATTGATAAATTGACTTGCCTTGAAAAGTTGAATTTGTCAGGGTGTTCATAGTTGAAAGAATTACCTACATCTATTGACAAATTAACTAACTTTCAAGAGTTGGATTTGTCAGGATGTTCGAAGTTGAAGGAATTACCCACATTTATTGAAAAATTGATTGCCCTTTAGTGGTTGAATTTGTTAGGGTGCTGGAAGTTGAAGGAATTACCTACATCTATTGACAAATTGACTGCCCTTGAATTGTTAAATTTGTCAGGGTGCTCAGAGTTGAAGGAGTTACTTATATCTATTGACAAATTAACTAGCCTTAAAAAGTTGGATTTGTCAAGGTGCTCATAGTTGAAGGAGTTACCCACATCTATTGACAAATTGATTGGCCTTGAGAAGTTATGTTTGTCAAGGTGCTTATAATTAAAGGAGTTACCTACATCTATTGACAAATTGGCTAGCCTTCAAAAGTTGGATTTGTCATGTTGTTCGCAATGAAGGAGTTACCTACATCTATTGATAAATTGACTGCTCTTTGGTGGTTGGATTTGTCAAGGTGCTCGTAGTTGAAGGAATTACCTACATCTATTGATAAATTGACTACCCTTTAATCGTTGAATTTGTTAAAATGCTCGCAATAATAGGAATTACCTACATCTATTAGCAAATTGACTCTCCTTGAAAAGTTAGATTTGTCAATGTGCTGGCAATTGAAGGAATTATCTACATCTATTAACAAATTGGCTGGCCTTGAAAAGTTAGATTTGTCAAGGTGCTGGCAATTAAAGTAGTTACTCACATCTATTAACAAATTGACTGCCCTTCAATCGTTGAATTTGTCAAACTATTGACAGTTGAAGGAGTTATCCACATTTATTGACAAATTGATTGCCCTTCAATCGTTGATTTGTTAGGGTGTTCGTAGTTGAAAAAGTTACCTACATCTATTGATAAATTGACTACCCTTCAATCGTTGAATTTGTCAGATTGCTAACAATTGAAAGAGTTACCCACATTTATTGACAAATTGACTACCCTTCAATCGTTGAATTTGTCAGGGTGCTCGGAGTTGAAGGAATTACCTACATCTATTGACAAATTAATTGGCCTTGAAAAGTTGAATTTGTCATGGTGTTTGAAATCGAAGGAATTACCAACATCTATTGACAAATTGATTTACCTTGACTAGTTGGATTTGTCAGGGTGCTTGCAACTGAAAAAGTTACCTACATCTATTCACAAATTGATTAGCCTTATAAAGTTAGACTTCTTAGAGTGCTCGAAGTTGAAGGAGTTACCTACATCTATTGACAAATTGACTAGCCTTGTATAATTAGATTTGTTAGGGTGCTCGGAGTTGAAGGAGTTACCTACATTTATTGACAAATTGAATGCCCTTTGATAATTGTATTTGTCAGGTTGCTCAGAGTTAGAGTTACCTACATCTATTGACAAATTAACTACCCTTCGACAGTTGTATTTGTCAAGGTGCTTGCAGTGGAAGGAGTTACCTACATCTATTGACAAATTGACTGCCCTTCGATAGTTGTATTTGTCAAGGTGCTTGCAGTGGAAGGAGTTACTTACATCTATTGACAAATTGACTACCCCTTAGTAGTTGAATTTGTCAAGGTGCTCATAGTTGAAGGAATTCTCTACATTTATTGACAAATTGATTGACGTTGAAAAGTTGGATTTGTTAAGGTGCTTATAGTTGAAGGAGTTACCTATATCTATTAAAAAATTGATTGCCCTCAAATCGTTGGATTTGTCGAAGTGCTCGCAATTGAAGGAGTTACTTACATCTATTGACAAATTGACTAGCCTTGAAAAGTTGGATTTGTTAGGGTGCTTGTAGTTGAAGGAGCTATCTACATCTATTGATAAATTGACTACCCTTAAATCATTGAATTTCTCAAAGTGTTCGAAGTTGAAGGAGTTACCTACATTTATTGACAAATTGACTAGCCTTAAAAAGTTGGATTTGTAAGGGTGCTCGTAGTTGAAGGAGTAACCCACATCTATTGACAAATTAACTACCCTTCAATCATTGAGTTTGTCAGAGTGCTCATAGTTGAAGGAGGTACCTACATCTATTGACAAATTGACTAGCCTTAAAAAGTTGGATTTATCAGGGTGCTCGGAGTTGAAGGAGTTATGTACATTTATTGACAAATTGATTACCTTTTGGCAGTTGTATTTATCACGGTGCTCACAGTTGAAAGAATTACCTACATCTATTAACAAATTGACTAACCTTCAAGAGTTGGATTTGTCAGGGTGCTCAAAGTTGAAAGAGTTACCTACATCTAATGACAAATCGAATAGCCTTGAAAAGTTGGATTTGTGAGGGTACTCATAGTTGAAAGAGTTACCTACATCTATTGACAAATTGACTAACCTTGAAAAGTTGGATTTGTTAAGGTGCTCGTAGTTGAAGGAGTTACCTACATCTATTGATAAACAGACTACCTTTGAAAAGTTGGATTGGTCAAAGTGCTCAAAATTGAAGGAATTACCTACATATATTAACAAATTGATTATTCTTTAATATTTGCATTTGTCATATTGCTCCTAATTGAAGGAGTTTCTTACATGTATTGACAAATTGATTACTCATGTAAAGTTGAATTTGTCAAATTGTTCATAGTGGAAGGAATTACCCACATCTATTGACAAATTAAATACTTTTCAATATTTGAATTTGTCAAGGTGCTCATAGGTGAAAGAATTATCTACATCTATTAATGAATTGATTGCCCTTGAAAAGTTGGATTTGTTAAAGTGCTCGTAGTTGAAGGAATTACTTACATCTATTGAGAATTTGATTGCCCTTAAATGGTTGTGTTTATCAAGGTGTTCGTAGTTGAAGGAGTTATCTACATTTGTTGATCAAATTGACTGTTGTTGAAAAGGTGGATTTGTTAAACTGCTGGTAGTTGAAGGAGTTACTTACATCTATTGATAAATTGATTACCCTTGTAGAATTAAACTTGTGAAGGTGCTTGTAGTTAAATGTCGCAACCCTACTTAAGGAAAGTGTGAGGATGAAACTCACATTCCCGAAATTGGGACTTGGGAGTCCTCCAAGACTCCTGAAATTTCAGAGTTCAATTGCAGGGGTCAAAACACCTTGCATTGGAGTGTTCTTTATATCATCAAAAGCTAGTGAACTATAGATGTCCAAAATGGGCTCGCATGGGCCATTTGGACATCTATAACATAAGGTATGGCAAAAAGAAGGGTCAAGTGCATTAAAAGTCAGGAATCAACCATGTAGGTCAAGTGCAATGCATCGTTGGAAAACTCTCGAGGAGAGCTATAAGTTTGTTTTAGACCTCATCCCAATCGAAGGTCTGAGCAAAAAGTTATGACCTCGCAAAATCTCGAAAGTCCAAACCGAGACAGTTTCGGGACTCCTCCTTGGGAGTCCCAGGACAAAAAACCATTTGGATGTGGGTGCCACGGAGAGGCACAAAGTATACTATATGGGGGAAGGTGGTGGCTTCCCCCGAATCCGGACCGTGGTGAATTTTGTGAGTCTAGGGTTGCCCGTGGCTTGTCCTAGCACCAAGGGTGTTCAAGAAAGTGAACTAACCAACTTGTTGGTTGGTTTGATGCAGGTTCGAGTAAGTAAATAGCTTGTCACTCTTCTTAATCCCATCCCGGAGCTTCAACAGGCCCCTTTATCCCTTCTAGTGCTGAGAGATGGGAACATGCCCCGGATTCCTCACAATTCCGATGTTTGAGTAACTTAGGTCCATTTTGGGTCTAACTAGGGACTTGGGAGCATGTCATTAAAGGAGTTAGTTGAATCTATTGACAAATTGAGTGTTCTTCAATATTTGGATTTAATAATGTGCTTAAAATTGTAAGAGTTACTTACATATGTTAACAAATTGAATGGTTGGATTTGTCAAGGTACTGAAAGTTGAAAGATTTACCTTCTTCTCTTGACAAATTATTGCTACTAAACATTTGAATTTGTCAAGGTCTTCATACTTGAAAAAATTGCATATAACTATTGATAGATTGACTACCCTTGGAGAGTTGAATTTGCTAAGGTGCCTATAATTGAAAGAGTTACATACATTTATTGACAAATTAACTGCATTTCAAAAGTAGTTACAATTGATTTAACTCCTATAACTTTTTGTTCTTTTCCAACAATAATATGCTCTTAACATTAATCTTTAGATTTAGATTTTTTTTTTCCATTTGTTAACCACTTAGTGCAAAGTAGGAGAACCAAGAATTACAAAAGTCGAGGAAGAAAGGTGCAAAAGCACAAACAATTTTTTAAAATCTATTTGTTAAGGTACTGATTTGTAATCCTAGATTGCCCATCTTGTAATTAACTACTGCCATAACCTAAAACATTTTTGTAATCTTATTTGCTTCCATGATTTTTGCAATAAGATCTTCCATTGATTTACGTGCGAGGTTATGTGGTGTTGGTTTCTTAGATCTTTTTCTTGAAGATATTGCATGTTTTTTCATTTACACATCTAGCCTAAAGATTGCCCTTTTGCAAATCCCAACCTATTCTCCCATACATGTATTATTGGTGGCTTAAATTATGTTGGAATCTATAATGTATCCCCCACTACATGTTGCATTTGTTTCATTACATTCTTTGAATGCTACTTCTATCTTACTGATTGCTATAGATGTTGTTATTATGTTTACTTTGAAGTGTTTTAAAAAAATTGTACTTCTATTGGTTCTAGAGGGACTATTTTATGTACTTCCATTTGTGCTTAATATCCATACCACTAATCCATTAGGTAAACTTGATATTTTTGTCATTGTTCCTCTAGTACTTGTTCCAAATTTGGAGTAATATTCTCCTTTTTTTTCATAATTATTCTTTCACCTTCATTTCTTGAAGCGGTGGAGAATGTACATCCCTGTGTACATTTGCAAGTATGTACCTCCATGCAACTCCTGGAATTATTACTACAAATTTTCCATTGTTTCTTCTCATCACCTTTTGGTGTCGGTTCCACCTTTTGTCTAGATATTTCTCCCACCTTAGATTTTAACTTCCCCATTGACTTCATGAGCTCCATATAATGATTTAGGTCAGTATAACTACTAATGCCTACTATTTTCTATTGTAAGTTTAGAATCAATGGGAACATTCAACCACAACAACATTAGAAGGTGAACAATGAGTAGGTGAGCATGCTCATGTGAGTAAGAAAGAATTTTTAAAAAATATTTTGTGCCACATCAGAAAATATTTTGAACGAATCATTTTCCAGGTAGATAATTTTTGTGACATGGAATATAATATTGGTCCACATAACCCAACATCTTTAATGGAGACAATAATTGTTCTTTCATTTTCAACATGTTTTTTTACCAAAAAAATATAGCATTAAGGTGGTGTATTCAAGTTAATTATGACTATTATACATTCACATCAATAATGCACATCTTGTTAGATAGATGATACAATAATTAGACCTCTACTTGTGTAATTAGAATTAATTTTTTACATGAAGTTTTTTACTAATGATGACATAGTCTTTTGTATATTGCACACCTAACCTCAAACTCTACAAAAGAAAAAATCACAAAAATTGATGCCAACAGAGCCATGTTATCCATTTTTTTTACATACTCCTTTGAATTTCTATGTTAATGATGACATAGTCTTTTGTGCTTCTCCACACCTATTCCCTTGACCTCTACAAATGAATCTACAAATGTGATTAGTTGTCAAAGGCCTTAGTGCACATCAACAAATGTAAAACCTCCTCCCAATTTCACATGTAATAGTGAATGAAATCTTCTGTGAACCCACAATACATGATGTTCAATAAGACATGATAGATGTGCTTACATTGCACCCATGCCCCATGGCCACCCAAAGAATGTGCGGCCATTGTGACAAAATTTAAACATGAATAACTAGGGTAATTTCCCATAGTCACATGGTAACATTTTTCATTGGAAAGTACATTGTAGATTCATCCATATCCTAGTGGAAGGACATCAACATGAAGGAACATGGTACAGGGAAAAAACAATTTTCTAGCCTCCCAATTGTTGGTGTGTTGTGTTAAATTAAGTTTGGAAGGTGATCTCACCTTCTTACAACCAAGAGTCATGGGCCAACAAGCCACATCTACCGACCTAACAAGGTTTTACCAACAAACAATAAGCACTTGGCAATTGCTTACCTTAGAAGGTTTGCCTCCAAACAAATTGCAAGCATTGTTCTTACACTAGTGGTCAAAGAAACACCTTGTCTCTTCCAAACATGTAACCTCCTTTTGGATAAAATTAGTATCTTCTTGAATTGGCCAAAAACTTGGAACTTGAGGCCTAACAACATCACATTTTTACACTATCCCACTCACACAACGGTTGAGGTTGTCAACACAAAACCAATGCTTATGATGTTCTAATGTTCCGCGTCATAATGCAACCCAGAAACCTGAATAACTTGGAACTAGAGTTCCATTTCTTATTTTAGATACATTGATTTTTGTTATGCATTTGATCCCTATGCTTTTCTAAAGTGTTGAACATTGGATAAAAGAATTGGTTGTGCATTGTTCAATGTGCCATTGGCCATTGATAGAAATAATCTCCTTTAGCTCCAACCCATTTCAAAAGAATATTGGAAGAACGTAATGTGAAGTAAAAGGTGTTGAGTGGGTGGGAACATTTTGAACATTATTGGAACCAATAGTAGGGGAGGCCACTCACAAATGAAAAAAAATCACATTGTTTAGTCTATGGGAATCACCATGTGCCCCATGAGGACAATTAGCGCAACACTTGGCCAAACCAAAAACCTTTTCATCCTTAGTGTGTGAAATATGAATCATGAATGATGATCCATCCCTATAGTTTTCAATTGTTATTACAAGTCGAATAAGTTCATGTGACACTTGGGCCCTTCTTAATAACAGTTCATTTTTGTTAAGACCATGGCCAAATGGGTCAACTTGCAAGTATTGTCCATAAAGTGTGGATTGCTTAAAAGCCCATACTTAGGCATTAGATGTGGCTATGAACAAGCAAGTGTCATGTTTTCCCAACTATTCCAACCAAATGTTGAGCACAATTTTTGCCAAATTATAGGTAGGCACGTCTACCCATTCATCGTCACTGAACTTTTGTAAATGTGAAAGAAAAGAAAATTGGGCAAAGTAAAAATCAACACAATATTGATGTTTTAAAAATGAAGTCAAAATTAAATTAAATTTTAAATAAAATAAAATCATGAGTATATTATCACGACCCTAGCTTTGGGTTCATGACCAAGGCAAGGGCACGGAAAGGTGCGGGTCGGGAACCACATTCACACTCCCAAGAATGTGGGAGAGTGTAAGGGATTGAGCCCACACACTCCCAAGTGGATTCCCACTTTGGGAATTAGAGTCCCAATGGACTTTTGAATATTCAGAAAGCAATTTGAGGGGTCAAAAATCATTGGATTGAAGACTTCCTTATACATTGGAAAGTTTTTAAAACCTAGATGTCTAAATTGGGTTAAAGTCATCCATTTGAATATTTACAACACAAGTTATGGTCGAAAGAAAGGTCAAAAATCAAAGTGTCAATTTGATTCCCAACCACTAAAAGTCGGGAATCGCCCTAAATTAGGTGCATGCATGAGGTGTGCCACATATCATTAGAAAATTTTCGATGAAAATTACAACTTTGCTTCAGATTTCACCTTAATTAGAGGTTTTCATTTGTAAAAAATTATGGGCATCCAAAGTGCTGGGAGTCCCAATTCAAGAATTGTGAAACTCCGACTTGAAAATCGTGAGAAAAACACCATTTGGGTGTACCCCCTGCGATGAGTCACAAAAAATACTATAAGGGGGAAGGTAATGGCTTCCCCCAAGTCCAAGCCATGGTGAGTCTTGTGAGTTTGTGTATCCCTATGGTTCATCCGTGCACTAAAAATGCTCCAACTATGCATTAACCAACTTGTTGTTTGGTTTATGCAATTGATATAAATAATGACACATTTATCACTTGTTTTAGTCCCCAAGGTATTTTTACATGCACCATGAAACCTCCCCACTATCTGTGTTTGAGATGAAAATGTCAAAAGCCAAGCTAATTTTCAAATTCATGAATTCCATTTTCAAATGCAATGTCAAATGAAAGCCACTAGTAACGAATTATTACATAACAAGTGTTGGCTTCCTCCAAGGATATTGCATTCTTGTATTCAAAGCACATGGCCTTGTGTCCACTTTATAATTCACGTTTGATTAATTATTTGGTGTGCTTGTCTAGTGATTAAGTCCAATGGAACAAGCAAGTTTGTTCCTTATCCACCATTCTAACAGTTGCATCATTAGATCCATAGACCACTTTTATTGCATTCCAATTAACTTGGGCGCTATTTGCCATGAATCCTTTGAAGTTTGGTTTTTAAAATATATGTTTCATCATTGTCACATTTAACTTTGTCCACATGATTCATTGCGCTTCTGCTTCCTCAAACTTCATGTCACAAATTACAAATGTCATGACCTTGCAATAGGAAGGATCATATACATGGCAAGCCATGGTTGTCCACCCAACAACACATTTCACATGGTCAAACATAGTTTAGGAATTCTCCAAAATCTCTTTTAGGCTACATGCATGTTACCAAACTTGTTCCACTTCCAACCCCATGTATCAACATTTTGAAAATGAAAACCTTCTAGCCAAAAATTTGACCTAGGAAACAACATTCCTAAATGTAATCATAGCAACTTCATGACTTCAGTTCAAAAATGTGGTTAATGTAACCACCCTCAGAATGATGCTTAAAAGAGGCAACAAGATTACGAATGTTGGAAGAGCTCAATTCAATGAATTTATCTTGAATGTGCTCTAGTCCCCTCCATGAGGAAGTTGAACATTCCCATCGTTACTATCATTGAACAAATGTTTATCAAAAAAAGACTTATTGGCGCTTAGAAAAATTGGGGATATTTTCACATCTAGTGTGTGAGTCATTGCCTACTCAATCAAAATCTTTGTCTCCTTAATGGACTCTTTGCGCTTTCCATTTGCAATAAGGTGGATGTGATCACCAAGGTGAATGGTGGTTCTTGAAATGGATTACAGCCTATGTACAACATAATATATTCATCCATCGTAATCCTCCACACAAAGGGGTGGCAAATTGAAGAATTTGCATCCAAGCGAAGAAGAAGGTAGACCCAATGCCATATGCCCTTTCATTGGAATGTGAGTTGACTTGTCGAACTAAAAGATCTCATTGCAAGACCCCAAGTAGACAAAGTTTTCACAATCATCCTACACACATAGTAGGTGACCTAAACAACACACCTTCCTAAAGTTCAAGCCAAAACTATTCTTGATATTGGTTGCACCAAACATGGCCATCGTACTTCTTATCCATGCTTTGCATCTGACACGGGTTATGAATGTTTGCTAAAAAAGTCGGTAACTCAAATGTTACATCTCCATTGAACAAGGTTGGCATGAAAGGAACATAATGAATGGGGATCTTGTCATAATCCAAATTCCAAAACTTATTAAATGTGTGTCTCACTAGCAATATTGAATGCATGCATTCATTAACAAATTGAACATTGTTGTCCAATGTTGAGGGGTGTGATGCTAAGGAGGAGAACAGTCGTGACAAGCCGAGAGACAATGGTTGTGACTCAGGTTCTAGGGGGCTAGATGAACATTCCCTTCCAAAGAGGTAGATTGTTTTCATTGGGGTGTAGTATTTCCACTGGAAGAGGAATCAAATAATTCAATGAAAGTGCAAAATGAAAGAATGTTTGAAAATTGAATGCAAGTGTCAATATTTTCACATTCATCATTTATAATCTTACTGAGCACTATGATTTTCACAACAAATGTATTCCTAGCATCAATATGGTGTCTTTTGAGTTGGTACTAACATTGTCATCGACAATCTTATATTGGCTAGAGGTCACAACCCATTGCTTTCCTTGCATCAATGCCATGGAAATCTAGTACAATGTACTGAATACAACGTTGGAATCATAGGCAACATCCTTAAAAATATCTAGTAAGCTATGTTGGAATCCAAACATTGCACACAAACATTGTTCAAAGACAATAATGGTTCCAAACTCATCTACTAATATTGTAAGTTCTAATTGTTTATCAACATGAAACATGGCCATTTTATCAACAAAGTTGTTGCAACAATATTTAATCACAAACACAACACAAGTTTAAAAACAACATCTTTATCAAACTAAAGTGTTTTCGAAGGATACCTAAGAAACATAAAATGAGGTAAAAGAAAAGAGTGACACAAACAAGATGCAAGGGGTGGGCCGAAAGATCTTTACAAAAATCCATATCTTGTTGAACGAAAGACTAAGGTGATGAATGAAACAATGAAATTGTTGGATGAATGAATTATCAAAGGCCATACAAATGAATTCCCAAAGTTACAAGTCATTGCACTTATTTTGTGATTAGACCTAACTAACAATCAAAGTTTGAAACTACAAGTCATGTTAGTTAAATTAGGAGAGTGAGTTGAATCTAGCTAAATATATCTAAAAAACCCATCAACAAAACTGATTGATGTCTTGCACCATAATTTGCATTGAAAACATTGTGACTAATAACCATTTTACGTCGCAACCTGGAATAATGGGAAAGGAAATAAAGTGGTACATACCAACAAATAAAACAAAAAACTTGCGAGGTCCAATTATTGGCCAACCAAAAAGCAAGTTGCATTAGCAAATATCCTTTTTAAAGGAAAGACACTAAGGTCAAATTGTCTAATGACAATTGGAATACTCAAAGATTCCAAAGGGAAGTTGAAGACATGAGCATTTAAAGACCGGCAAAAGGACAACATGCCAAAAGGAAGACAAAATCTAAATAGATTATTTGTTGTAATATTTTATAACACATGAAGTAGTTAGACACAAATGTGCACAAATTTAAGTCTAGTAGCAATGGGAATAGATTGTTAAACACCTTACATACAGAAACATAAAAATTGATTAGTTGGTGGTATTTGCATGAAGGTGTGTCAAATAATGGAAATGAAACGTGTTCAATGGTAATTTGGGAAAAGAATCCCCATATGGATGGTTAAGGAAAACCCCAAAGACAACGTGATTTTGAATATTGGAACAATATTAACACTAAAAATGATAATCGCATGGGGATCTATGTAGGAAGGACAAGAATTATCAATAAGCATATAATCATTTAAAATCAAATACAGGTGGTGTGCAGCTTTGGAGAGACATCAAAGTTGGAAAATGCAATATTTAAATCAAAACTAGAGGAAGCACCTCACAAATGGACAAATACTTTAATTATGCAGCTTAAAATGGAACCAAGTAAATGTAGATTATGTGAGGAATAGGTTTTCAAGGTGTTGTCAAACATAGAGATCCTACACACACAACAATGATCATCAATAGCTATACATAATAACATTAGGAATGAAACCTCATAATGGATTGCACATAGCAATAATGTTGTGCCTAATGGGCAATTCATAAATCAATATATATCAAATGAAGATATGTTGACAATAGTGGATGAGAATCAATGCATTCAATGCTTTCATCCTTAGCCCTAACCGGTGCCAAAAAAACATGATACACAAATTAGACATAGTGATGAATATGGTCACACCAAAAAGATTCGTTAACCATAGCCGATGTGTGTCCTTGTCATTCCCATTTAATGTTGAACAAATTGAAAATAAGAAATTTCCAACAAGGTTGTTGGTAAAAAAAATGCTTATACATAGGAACCATTATCAACTCCTAGACTTCATAACATCAAACATGAGAATCCATAAATGCTTTAAAATAAGATCTCATCCATGCCCTCGTAGTGGAAAAAGTTCATGATTATTATAAGTCAAATGATTTATATCAAATATTGAAAATTCGATCGCACTGGATGTGTTTAAATGTTGTCATTTCTTTCATCCCACACACTAATCTATGTGACATTCATTCAATAAATGGAGTAAGGTTAGGGATGAAAATAGTCACCACACTTAATTTCATCCACACCAACCAACTTTTTCAATTTCATGTGGGTATTGTTGATTTTCACGAAGGGAAAAATTATTTCAAATTTTACATTTATGTTTGCAAGTAGTCTATCTAAAAGGGACTACAAAGTTATCGTTTTTTTTCTTGTTTACAAGTAGTTTTGGTTGAGTAAACTTTCTTACGAAATCCTATGTAAGAGATGTGGGCACATCTCTAGGCTTTCAAGCACCTTACCCCCCCTATAAAAGGGGCTTTATCCTCAAGTTCATCCCCCTTAATCTATAGACACATTATAGGGGGGCCTTAGGGTAGTTAAATAATCATATGTCTATGATCTGGGAGATATGAACATATCGCCAGAGTCCTAGTCACCTATACCCCTTAAAAAAGGGGTTGTATTTCCCAAGGTCCCCTAGGACAATGTAGGGTAATTAAACTTCTTTATAGTAAGTTTGAAATGACTTTGTGAAATTCAGATTTCATCTAGCCATCAATAATAAAACATTGATTCATTTATTCATCCATCCATCCACGTCCATTGCCACTTTAATAGGACTTGATTACATTAATTAATTTGGCTAAACCAGGCGAAATTAAATTAAACTTAACTAGAATAAAATAAATTAGGTGAATCTCAATATGGTTAAATGATTTAGGTTTAATTTAACTAATTTTGATAAAATTATATTTTTTGGCAAAATTTGACAACCTTTAGCAAAACTTGGCACAATTAAACAACTTTGGCAAAACCTCGCACAACTTGATAATTTTGACAAAACTTGGCAATATACAATAATTTTGGAAAATCCTGGAAAAACCTCACATAATAGTGGCAAAACTTCACAATATTCAATAATTTTGCAAAACTTAGCAAAACCGCAAACAACATTTGCAAAACTTGCTAATATTCAATAGTTTTGGCAAACCTTGGTAAAACCTTGCATAATATTGGCAAAACTTCATAATATTCAATAACTTTGGCAAAATCATGTTTTTTGGGGCTAAACTTAATTTAATGTTGATTGTTCCAAATTCATTTGATTAAATTCAATAGCTTTGGCAAAACTCAGTAAAATTTGAACACAACATTGACAAAATTTAACAACTTTGGTAAAAACTTTATACAATTCAATAACTTTGGCAAAACTTGGTAATGTTCGATAACTTTGGCAAATCATGGCAAAACCTTGCACAATATTGACAAAACTTGCAATATCCAATCATTTTGACAAATATTTGGCAAAATCATGTTTTCTTGTGCTAAACCTGATTTAATGTTGATTGTTCTAGATTAATTTGGTTAAACTTGATAACTTTGGCAAAACTTGATAACTTTAGTTGATTCTTGGCATAACATAAGCAAAACTTGGCAATGTTTGATAACTTTGGCAAAAATTGGAAATATTTAATAATGTTGGCAAAACTTGTCAAATTTTTTCAATATTCAATAACTTTGGAAAAATTTGGCAAAACTATGTATACGATCTTAGAGATGTGAACACATCTCCAAGCTTTCAAGCACCTAACCCCCCTATTAAAGGGGCTTTATCCTCAACCTTATCCCCCTTTTATTTGCAAGCACATTATTGGGGGGGGGGGGCGGTAAGGTAGTTCGATAATCCTTATTTATGGTTGTCTAATTATGGAGGGGAAGGGAAAGACTTTTATTTATTTTTGGTCTTGAAAGTGGTTGGGAAAGGTGGGGGAGGCACGTGACTTAAAGCTATCCCAATCTTTACTTCTGGACTATCCAACTATGGATGGGGGAATGGAATTTTTTTTTTCTTGACAATGATTAAGAAGGGGGGAGGGGGCATGTGATTTGAAGGGTGGACAATCCTTACTTATGGATGGATAATTTTTATTCATGGATAGTCCAACTATGGATGCAAGAATTGGAGGATTTTCCAAATTTTTTAGAAAAAGTGATTGAGGGAGGGGGGGTGAGGGGCCATGCAACTTGAATGATTAAGGTGGATTGTTAACCCAATTTTTCAATATGTATATAGTTACTGGTTAAACCAACTGGTAACCAATGAAGCAATATGACTTAAGGATATTTTTATTTTCTAGTCAACAAGTTAAATTAATTGGTTTGTTACAAGAACTAGTAACTGGTTTATTAACAAAACAAGTGGATTTGAACTAGTAACTTGTTATTTTGATTTTGAAGTTGTATTAGCTAATGACTATTTAAATTATAAACTTCATTGTGAGTTGGTATAAATAGGAGGATTTGAAGGTAGAAGAAGATCTTGATTCTTTTTCATTTTGTAACTTTTGAAAATGTTTTGATTTGTGAATTAAATTTATTTTGATTTTCTTGAAACTCTTCCTTTTGTTTTCAAAATGCAAGCTTTAGAATACTTGTTTTTAATACCTTAGCAAGAAACCACAATGCTTATTGTGTTTTCTAATGTTTAGATTTGGAGCAACTTGTTGATAATTTTAGTAAACCAAAGTTATAAAATTGAAAGAAAAAAGATAAAACCTAAAGGGACAAAAAACACCCATAACATTTGGTGACCATGTAATGGAACGAAATTGCAAGCAAAAAAATGCTTATGATTTTTGGTTTTAGTAATTTTTTTGTTTAATATTTTTAGGTTTGGATTTCTATTATGCTTTAAAAGTTTTCTAAGATTATCTTTTGTGTCGCAACCCCACTTTGGCCAAGTGTGGGGGTGAAGCCCAACACTTGGAAAAGTTGGAGGTTGGGAGTCTTCCGGGACTCCCAAATGTTCAGAGCTCGACAGCAAGGCCCAAA
>Ga0116231_10009374_pt1 | contig 16575 bp, 12 predicted proteins | sample S1TSphgellanicum_2_FD_89695 | JGI IMG/M metagenome (GOLD analysis project Ga0116231, IMG submission 89695) | Host-associated microbial communities from peat moss isolated from Minnesota, USA - S1T2_Fd - Sphagnum magellanicum MG | ecosystem: Host-associated > Plants > Peat moss > Unclassified...
CGCTTCAATGCGCCCATGGCGTCGCCGTTCCATTGCGGGCTGTCGGGATCATCGATGCCGACAAAGGTAGGTTCGCCGCCCATGGTCAGCCGCACGTCGTTGTCGGCCAGGTCTTCATCCACGCGGCGGGCCAGCGCTTCCACGCGCCGCCACTGCTCATCTGTATAAGGCTTGGTGACGCGCGGCGTTTCGTTCACGCGGCGCACGGACATGTCGAACTCGAACGTCACGCCAGCCGGATCGACAGCGCCTGAAATGGGCGCAGCGCTGGAGGCATCGGGTGTGCAGGCCAGCGGGATGTGGCCTTCGCCGGCCAACAATCCCGATGTCGGATCGAAGCCAATCCAGCCCGCTCCTGGCAGGTAAACTTCCACCCAGGCATGCAGGTCGGTAAAATCACGCTCGGTTCCGGATGGCCCGTCAATGGATTTCTGGTCGGGCGTCAACTGAATCAGATAGCCGGAGACAAAGCGCGCGGCCAGGCCCAGATGGCGGAATAACTGGACCAGCAGCCAGCTTGAATCGCGGCAAGATCCGGTGCGCATCCCCAGCGTTTGTTCGCAGCTTTGAATGCCGGGGTCCAGGCGAATGGTGTAGCCTATATCGCGCTGCACGCGCTGATTCAGCTCAACCAGAAATTCCACGGTGCGCTTTTTTTCGCGCGAAACACCGGCGAGATAGGCGCCCAGCAGCGGACCGGGAGTTTCCGGCTCCAGAAAGGGTTCCAAGTCCTTTTTCAGCGCTGCTTCATAAGTAAAAGGATATTCTTCGGCCGACGGTTCCAGGAAGTAATCGAACGGATTCAGAACGGGCAGTTCGGCCAGAAGATCCACTTCCACCAGCAATTCGGTGGTTTTTTCGGGAAAAACAAAGCGCGCCAGATAGTTTCCGAAGGGGTCCTGCTGCCAGTTGATGAAATGGTTTTCCGGCAGGACTTTCAGCGAATAACTGAGGATGGGAGTCCGCGAATGGGGCGCGGGGCGCAGGCGCACGATCTGCGGGCCAAGGTTCACCGGCCGGTCGTAACGGTAGCGGGTCTTATGGTGTAAGGCGACTTGGATAGGCAATAGCCAATTATGACCCAGAGATCCCTGCTTGTAGCGTTAAACAAATGTCAGACGTTGTCTAGGCCGCCTTTGTCTTACAAGTAGTAATGCCGAAGCGGGTTACGAACGCGATGTTCCAGTCAGGATAAGAGGCTTCCAGGGGCTTTCTGCTCACCCGGGAACTTGCTTGCAAGAAGATTCGTGACACCGACGGCGAGGTCCCTATCTTTCTCAGCGTGCTGAATGGTTTACGAGAAGAAGCGGAGCGATGCTTATCCCGTAATGTAAACGGGCTAGATTAGTTTTCAACCTTCATAGCCTGGTACTGAAAAGAGCGTCGGGCAGCGATTATCTTCGCGCTGGCAATTGTAAACGTGGTAAGACATAAGAGAGGCAAAAATTGCCTGTTAGGCCACCCCAACCCTGAAGAAGTCAGGCAAATGGGACTGAGCATGCGGTAGCTTGCTCTAAAACAGAGTCGTTCTGTTAGCCGCGCTTAAATTTCTCCAGTTTTCCCGTCTTTACTCTTCCCGAAGGTCAAACCTGTATGTCGTTAGAATCTCGCAGCCGAATGATTAGTTTTCGCCTGACGGCCGAAGAATACGACCGTTTTCGCGATCTCTGTTATGCGCACGGCATTAGAAGCGTCTCAGAAATGGCGCGCACGGCGATTAACATGATGCTCACCCAGCCATCCCGTGCTCCGCAAGAGGCGCTGGAGACGCGTGTTTCTGAATTAGAAAGCCGTCTTCACCTGCTGTCTCTAGAGATTAAGAAATTAAACCAGCACTCTTCGGCTCCCAGCATTGCATCGGGCGTTGCTATCCCGGCGCGGACGGCGTAATTTTGAGATGTACTATGCCTGGCCAGCGAGTCAACGTCTTATGGATGAGGAATAAATGAAACGCCTGCTATTTGCGACCCCTGTTTTAAGCCTGCTGATGGCATCCCTGCCCGTCTCGGCGCAAATTTTCCCTACGCTGGATCCGAACGCGCCACCGCCCGTCACCCAGCACATTAATACTTCGGTGGCCCCCATGCCGGCACCTGGCGAACCGGTAGAATCGGTGGCGGCGGCTCCGGCTAAGCCGGATGTGAAACCCGGTACACCCGCCATTTCCAAGGCACTCGACCAGGCAGGTATCGCCCCGGAGTCCTACATACTGGGACCTCAGGACACCCTCACCATAAAGGTCGTCAACATGGAGGAACTGGGCGATGATCCCTATCCCGTTGACTTGACTGGTTTCGTGACGCTCCCGCGTATCGGCCGTGTGCGGGCGGCCGGACTGACAATCGAGCAGTTGCGCGAGCAGCTAATCACGAAACTCAGGGACTACTTGCAAGACCCGGTGGTCACCGTCACTGTCACGGAATTTCATAGCCAGCCCGTTTCCATTCTGGGGGCGGTAGAAAATCCCGGGGTTCACCAGATTAAGGGCCAGAAGACGCTCTTTGAAGTGATCAGTGAAGCGGGCGGCTTGAAGGATGATGCCGGCAATACCATCACCATTACGCGTCAGATGGTCAACGGAGCGCTGCCGCTGAAAAACGCCCAGACCGATCCATCGGGCCGATACAGTATTGCCGATCTCAATATCCGTTCCGTCATGTCGGCGCGCAACCCGCAGGACAACATACCCGTTAAGCCTTACGATGTCATCACCGTACCCAAAGCCGACCTGATTTATGTCATTGGCGCCGTCAAACGCCCCGGCGGATTTCCGCTGACGGAACGCGCCAATATGACAGTCCTGGAAGCTTTGTCCCTGTCGCAAGGCCTGGATAAAGCCGCCGCCAGCAAGAGGGCGCGGATTCTGCGCACCGATGAGGTCACGCATGCACACCAGGAAATTCCTATCAATGTGCAGAAAATTCTGGATGGCAAGGGGAACGATCAGCCGCTGCTTTCCAACGACATTCTCTTTATCCCCACCAGCGCGGCGAAGCAGGCCTCCTATCGCGCCCTGGAAGCACTCGTTCAAACCGGCACTGGAATTGCCATTTATCGGCCCTAACCTCTATATCCATGACTCCATTCATCCCATCTCAGGATCTTGCTGTGCGGCCTCCGTACCATAACTATGGTCTGCAATCGCCCAGGGGATTTCAGCAGATTCCGCATCCCGAACAGAATCGCCCCGACAAGCCCGCTGACGACTCCATCGGGGTTCTTGAATATTTGCAAATCATCCGCCGCCATCGCGGGACGGTGATTCTGTTTGCATTCCTCGGTCTGCTTATCGCCGTGCTCTACACCATGCCGCAAACACCTTTGTTCCGCGCGCGCACGGTGATTGAAATTCAGAACATCAATAACGACTTCATGAACATGCGTAACGTCAGCCCTACGACAGAGGACAGCACGTCGAACGTGCTGACCGACGTTCAGACGCAGATGAAAATCATTCAGAGCGAAAACCTGATTGACCGCGTGATTCAAAAACTGAAGAGCCAAGGGAAGATTGCCCCCATCAAAAACACCAGCCGGTTTGCGGCGCTGAAAAAGCTGCTGAATTTGCCGGAACCCAAGAACGACGATCCCGACTACACGATGGAGCAGATTGCCATGCGCAGCCTGGTGGTTCATCAACTGGGCCAGACGCGGGTTTTGGAAGTGCTGTACACATCGCCCGATCCGAAATTTGCCGCCGATTTTGTCAACACGCTGACCAGTGAATACGTGGATTCCAACATGGAAGCACGCTGGGAGATGAGCAAGAAGACGGGCCAGTTCTTGAGCGGCCAGTTGGACGATATGCGCGTCACGCTGGAGCGCTCGGAGGCGGCTTTGCAGCAATACGCGGAACGGTCCGGCCTGCTTTACACCACGCCGGCGTCCGGCGGCGGCGACAAGACCAACGTTTCGGAAGACAAGCTGCGCCAGTTGCAGGAATCTCTGTCGCGGGCAGAAGCGGACAAGGATGCCGCGCAATCGCGCTATGAAATAGCGCGTTCCGCGGCGCCGGAATCGGTGGGCGATGTGCTGAGTGACGACTCTTTGCGCAACTTGCAGGACAAAATCACGGATTTGAAACGCCAGGAAGCGCAGGCGCTGATCATTTACACTCCCAAGACGGAAAAAGTGCGGCAGATTCAATCGCAGATTGAACCGCTGCAGAAGGAATTCAACGCCGAACGCGCGGCCATCATTGCGCACATCAAGAATGATTACGATTCCGCCGTCAGGCGCGAGAAGCTTCTGCAGGACGACTACAAAGCGCAGTCCGCCGTGGTCACCGAGCAGGCGGGAAAATCGATTCAATACAATATCCTGAAGCGCGACGCCGATTCCAACCGGCAGCTCTATGAATCCACCTTGCAGCAGGTGAAGGCGGCTACCGTCGCTTCGGCCATACGCAATAGCAACATTCGCATTGTCGATCAGGCGAAACCGCCGCGCATGCCTTTTTCGCCCAGCCTGAAGGCTAATTCTCTGGTCGGGCTGGTGGGCGGCACCATCATGGGCATTGCGTTTATTCTGATTCGCAGCCGCGCCGACCGCACTCTGCGCCAGCCCGGCGACGTGAGTTTCTGGACGCACGCGCCGGAACTCGGTGTCATTCCCAGCGCCAAGACGCAGGGCGTTCGGCGTTTGGGAGCGAAAGAAGATAAGGCCGCGACTGGACTCACCCTGGGGCGTCCCGGCGGCGAACCGGTGGAACTGATTACCTGGGACCAAAGCCCCAGCCTGATTGCGGAAGCTTTCCGGGCGGTGCTCACCTCCATTCTGTTCGTGGGCGAAAACGGCAGCCGTCCCAAGATGCTGGTGATTACCAGTTGCGGCCCGGGTGACGGCAAAACCACTGTGGTGAGCAATCTTGCCATCGCCATGGCTGAAATACGCCGCCGCGTTCTTATCATCGACGCCGATATGCGCCGTCCGCGCATGCACCAGCTTTTTGAGCTTTCAAACGAATTTGGATTGAGCACGCTGCTGCGCGACACGCATTCAGTGGAAAATCCGCTGGATTCAGTGCAGAGCACGCGTGTTCCGGGGCTTTTCGTGCTGACCAGCGGCCCGGCGACCGGTTCCGCCGCCAACCTGCTTTACTCACAGCGATTGCCTGAATTGCTGTCTCTGTTCCGCTCTGAATTCGACATGGTGCTGATTGACACCCCGCCGTCGCTGCAATTGACCGACGCGCGCGTGCTGGGCCGGCTCACCGATGGCGTGGTTTTCGTGGCGCGCATCGGGCAGACCACGGTGGACGCAACCGTCGCCTTGCACAAACGATTCTACGAAGATCACACGCGCGTGCTGGGCACTATTCTGAACGACTGGAATCCCAAATCGGCCGCCAATGGCTACTACGGTGCGGCGTCCGGTTACGCAGCCTATCAACATCGTTACGGCGGGTAACTTTACTTTTGGCCATCCACGCATGGGAACTCCAAGAATTATCAAGACCGGCGCTTCGCTGCTGAGCGGCCAGGGAATTCAGGTGGCGACACAACTGGTGCTGCCGCCGCTTTTCCTGCACCATTACGGCACCAAGAGCTACGGCGAGTGGATCGCGCTTTCGGCGGCGGCCAACTATCTGGGCACGCTGAACTTCGGCCTGCATAACTTCGCCAACAACCACGTCACCATTGCCTACAATCGCGGTGACATGGAAGAGGTGAACGTTATCCAGGCCACGGCGTTTGCCATTGTTTTGTGCCTGGCGGCAGCGGCGTCGATCATGGCTTCGGTGCTTTTCGTTCTGCCCATTTCAAGCTGGCTGCACCTGACCATCTCTTCTTCGGAGGCTTCGGCCGCCATGTACCTGCTGGGACTGCAGATATTGGTCCGGCTGATTTTCGGTTTTCTGCAGACGGCATTTCTGGTGATTGGCGCTTACCATCGCGGCAGCAACTGGCAAAATGTGCTGCAAATTCTGACGCTCGCCGGCACCGGCGCGCTGGCATTTCTGCATTCTTCGTTTGTCTGGATTGCCGCCAGCCAGTTCTTGACCACGGTCCTCATGTCGGTTTTGGTTGGCGTCGATCTGTATATTAAGGCGCCGGTGGCGTTTCCCAGGCTGAAATATACGTCGCGAAAGCGCGTGATGGACATTCTGAAGCCGAGCGGTTATTACGGCATGCTCTTCTCCGCCTCGTTCCTGGTGTATCAGTTGCCGGTGGTGATTATGCAGCGCATGCTGGGTCCCACGGCGGTGGTTGTGTTCTCCATTACACGCACCATTTATTCCATGTCGCGCCAGGCGCTCACCTCCATCAGCAGCGCTCTGGGTCCGGAGATTACGGAACTCTACGGCAAGAGCAACTGGAAGGGCCTGTTCAAGCTTTACGACTTATCCGAGCGCGCCGTTTTCGCGCTGGTGCCGATTGTGTCTCTGTCCACGTTTCTGGCAACTCCCGCGCTGCTGATTATCTGGCTTCGCAAGCCCGAACTTTTCCGGCTTGACGTGTGCATTCTGATGACGCTGATCTCCGCCGCGGCGGGAATCAAGGAACATAAATACCAGTTTCAGATCTCCATTAACCATCATGCGGAGATGGCGCGCTTCTTGTTCTTCACCTACGTCGGGATGATCGCCTGCATGGTGCCGCTGGTCGAGTGGTTCGGTATCCGGGGCTTTTTGGGAATCTGGCTGGTGACGGAAGCCATCCAGATTCTTTACACCGTGAAGCTTAACCAAAACCTGTTCAGCCATTTTTCGGCGCTCGAAATTCAGCCACTGATCAAACTGGTCGCGATACTCGCCGCCGGCATGCTGGTTGCCTGGCAGATAGCCGTTCACGTCGATAACAGGCCGATTGTGCTGCAACTGGCAGCGACACTGGCTTTCGCCATCCTATTGAGCGGCATCGAATTTCCCATCTTTGGACTGGGTGCCGTGAGAGAGACCTTCATGGCGCGCTTTCGTCCCGAGACCGGCCCCAGATCCGGGGAAACCAAGCATCTGACTCCGGCCGCATGAAGATTCTGCATGTCATCTCTTCGATTGATCCGCGTCACGGCGGAGTAACCGAAGGACTGCGCCAACTGGCGGAGGTTTCTATTGATCTGGGCTGCACCTTGGAAGTGGCGACTTTGGACCAGCCCAACCAGCCCTTTCTGTCTGAGTTTTCGTTTCCCATTCATGCGCTGGGGCCCGGTGCCACGCACTTTCAGTATTCGCCGCGTTTGCGCGACTGGCTGTTTGCCCACGTGCCGGATTTCGACATTATCGTGGTGCATGCGCTGTGGCAATATCACACGGTAGCGGTTCGACAAGCGGCTTTACGGCACGGCGTGCCTTATGTGGTCTATACCCATGGCATGCTAGACCCATATTTTAAGAAGGCTTATCCGCTGAAACACGCCAAGAAGTGGCTGTTCTGGCCCTGGGCCGATTACCGCGTGCTGCGCGATGCCAAGGCGGTTCTGTTCACCACGGAGGAGGAGCGGCGGCTGGCGCGCCGGTCTTTCTGGCTGTATTCGGCAAATGAGGTTGTGGTCAATCTGGGGACGGCACCGCCGCCGGGCAACCCGGCCGTTCAGCGCGAAGCGTTCTATTCGCTTTATCCTGAGCTGCGCGACAAGAAGATCGCCCTGTTCTTGGGGCGTATTCACCCGAAAAAAGGCTGCGATCTGGCAATCCGGTCGTTCGGCAGCGTGCTATCGTCCGATCCCAACTGGTTTTTGGTGATGGCGGGACCGGATCAGGTGGGCTGGCGTGCAGAACTGGAACGCATGGCGAATACGCTCGGCATCCGCAGCCGAGTCATTTGGACCGGTATGCTGCAGGGCGAGGCCAAATGGGGTGCTATTCGCGCCGCGGAATTTTTCTTTCTGCCTTCACACCAGGAAAATTTTGGCGTGGTTGTGGCCGAGGCGCTGGCATGCGGAGTTCCGGCGCTGATCTCAGACAAAATCAACATCTGGCGCGAAGTAAAGGACTGTAATGCCGGTCTGGCGGCTGCCGATACGCTCGACGGAGCAAATGCGCTCCTGGAAGAGTGGGTGGCGCTGGGCCAAGCCGGACAGAATCATTTACGTGCGAACACGGTTTCGTGTTTTGAAGTGAAGTTTGAGATACGCAAAGCTACCGAAAATCTACTAGCCACACTAAAGTCCTTGGTCCCTCACGCCGCTCATAACAGGGACTACGCGAATGTCTAAGAGCGATCCTTTCCTGCAGCCTACGTATCCGCTGCAAAATCGGCTGTTGCGGCTGACCTGGGGGATTGTCTATGCCGTGCTGTACCGGCCATCGCCGCGTCCTTTTCACAAGTGGCGTTGTTTTCTGCTCCGGTTGTTCGGAGCGCGTCTGGCGGCGGATGTCCACCCTTATCCGACGGCGCGCATTTGGGCACCGTGGAATTTGATTTGCGACGAGGCGGCCTCCATTGGAGAAGACGCCATCGTCTACAATCCGAAGACTTTACACATCGGATCGCATGCTATTGTGTCCCAATACGCCTTTATCTGTGGTGCCACGCACGATTACGAGGATCCGGCATTCCCAACCGTAGCTTATTCCATGAGCATCGGGGCCTATTCTTGGATTTGCGCACGAGCTTGTGTGCAGCCTGGAGTTCAGGTGGGAGAAGGGGCGGTACTGGCCCTGGCGTCGGTCGCCACACGGAATTTAGAGCCTTGGACCGTCTACGGCGGCATGCCGGCCAAACCTTTAAAAAAGCGAGTTTTGCGTCAGCCGGGCCCAGAAATCCCGGAAGTGTCTCAAATTGGCATTTCGGTCAGTCTATCCAGTCAGAAGTGAGTGTTTTACCTAGCAGTAACAACAGAAGAACCTGATCAGCAGGTCGAAAGCGACAGTTAGTTTTTTTCCTTGTCTTGGAATTTTTATGAGTGCGATTGTTAAACCAGCCCTCTCGTTGCCCGAAAACCAGTACCGGCAGATACTAGGACTTCAGTTTTTCACCGGCTCCACTGCTCAGGCCGTGGAACTGATGAAAACCGGGGGGTTGCTGGTTGTTCCCGCTGCGCCGGCGTTAAAGGATTTGCCGTTGAACCCAGCCTATCGCGAAGCTCTGCTGGGTGCGGATTTAACAATTACCGATAGCGCGTTCATGGTGCTGCTTTGGAACATGCTCCAGAGGGACAGTATTCCCCGCGTCTCGGGTCTGGCGTATCTGCGGCGTTTGCTGCTGGAAGATGATTTCCGCAAACAGGGAAACACCTTTTGGATTATGGCCAGCCCGGCCAGCAGCGCCCGTCACATGACGTGGCTGACCAGCCAGGGCATTACCGTTCCGGATAACTGTGTTCATCACGCGCCGCTTTACGGCGACCCGATTGAAGATGAAGCACTTTTGGCGGCCTTGCGCGCTGCCCGCCCCCGGCATATCGTCGTCACCATCGGCGGCGGCACGCAGGAACGGCTGGGATTTTATCTGAAGCACAATCTGGATTTCCGGCCCGCCATCCACTGCATTGGTGCGGCTATCTCATTTTTGAGCGGAGATCAGGTGAAAATTCCAGTTTGGGCCGATAAGTTATTCATGGGCTGGTTATTTCGCTGCTTGTCAGACCCTAATCGGTACGTAACCCGCTATTGGAGCGCCCGAAAACTTCTCCCCCTGATTTTGAAGTACCGGGAGAGGTTGCCTTCGGCCGAACTTTAAGCTGCAATACAAAGTAAGTTGCAAGAGTGGTTTGTTGAAACGCAAAATAAAAACAGGAGTTTCGCGAAAATTGTCTAAAAAAAGGGTGTTGGTGGCCGGAGCGGGCGGCTTTATTGGCGGTCATTTAGTGAAGCGTCTGAAAGCCGAGGGATTTTGGGTCCGCGGAGTGGACCTCAAAAAACATGAGTACCGCGAAAGTGCAGCGGACGAGTTTGTGGTTGGAGATTTGTGCGATCAGGATGTCGCGCGCGCAGCCGTGGATGGCATGGAGGATGTTTACCAGTTGGCCGCCGATATGGGCGGCGCCGGGTATATCTTCACTGGTGATCATGACGCGGCCGTGATGCGAAATTCCGCCACCATCAATCTCAATATTCTGGAATTTGGCAGACAGGCCGGCGTTAAGCGCTATTTCTATTCCTCTTCCGCGTGCATTTATCCGGCCTATAACCAAACCGATCCGGACAATCCGAAATGTTCCGAAGATTCAGCTTACCCGGCTGCTCCCGACAGCGAATATGGGTGGGAGAAGCTTTTCAGCGAACGCCTGTATCTGTCCTATTCGCGAAACTGGGGCTCCATTGTTCGCATTGCGCGCTTTCATAATATTTTTGGCGTCGAAGGAACGTGGACGGGCGGCAAGGAAAAAGCTCCGGCGGCAATGTGCCGCAAAGTGGCGGAAGCCCGTGAAGGCGGCGAGATTGAAATCTGGGGCGATGGAAAGCAGACACGTTCGTTCCTTTATGTGGATGAATGCGTGGAAGGCGTCCGGCGTCTGATGGAATCGGACTTTAGCGGCCCGGTCAATATAGGGTCGGAAGAAATGGTCACCATTAATCAGCTGGCCGAAATGATTATGAGCATTGCCGGCAAACCGCTGTCGATTCGGCATATTGAAGGTCCGCTGGGCGTGCGGGGCCGCAATTCCGATAATCACCTGATTCAGCAAAAGCTGGGCTGGCAGCCATCCCGGCCGCTGCGGGAGGGTCTTGAAAAAACCTACGCCTGGATCGCGGAACAGGTGGCGGAGCAAGTGGCCAAACAGACACCGGTTCTCAGCCTTACCTAAAGTCCTCAGAAAGTTTTCAAGCAGTTCGGAGCGTTTAGTTGGCCCGGAATAGCGTTTCTCTCAAAAGCCTCGAAGCCGATTCCCCAGTTCTGCCGTTCGTGGTTGACGCTCCATCCGTTCCCAAGAACGTTTCGGTCAATCGGCCGTGGGCAACGCTCGCCTGTCTGATGACGGCCGACATTCTGGGTTTTACTGTTTCCCTGTTCATCGGCGCGTCGCTGCGCGATCTGATGGTTTCAAACCCGGCGCGGCCGATTAGCGGCACCTTGCTGCCCGCGCTTCTGGTAACGCTTGCCACCTTCACCGTGGCGGGCCTGTATCCGGGTGTCGGCATGAATCCGGTGGAAGAACTGCGGCGCTGCTCGTTATCGCTCGCACTTTCCTTCGCTGCTATCTGGTCCGCCACTTTTTTCCTGCACGATCTTTCTTCCAGCCGGCTGGTCTACGGACTGGCCTTTCTGTGCAGCGCCACGTTCATTCCGGTTTGCCGCGCGCTGGTCCGGCAGCTTTTCTGCCGCCGCGCCTGGTGGGGCAGCCAGGTGGCCATTATCGGGATGGGTGAGTCGGGGAATCTGCTCTTCAAGACTTTGATCGATAATCCGCAGATTGGCCTGAAGCCGATCGCGCTACTCGACGACGATTCCTCTCGCTATCGCAGCGTCGACCAGAAACTGGTTCGCGGGCCGCTTTCGCGATGCCTTGAAATTACGCTTGAACATAAGATTTCATACGGCATCATATGCATGCCCTCCCTTTCGCGAGATGAAATGCTGCGTCTGCTGGATCTTTATGGCTCGTGCTTCAGCCATGTGCTGGTAATCCCGAACCTGATTGGCATGACCAGCCTCGGCATCTGCGCGCGCGAACTGGGCGGCATTGTCGGATTGGAAGTGACACAACAGCTGCTGCGCCCGTCGTCGCGTTTCATCAAGCGAACGCTGGACCTGGCAACTGCGTTGCTGATTGCGCCCGTGGTGGCCGCCGTCGTCGGTTTATTCGCTATTTTGATCCGGCTGGACAGTCCCGGACCAGCGTTCTACGGGAACGAGCGCATGGGGGTCGGTGGAAAGAAATTCAAAGTCTGGAAACTGCGCAGCATGAAGATGGATGGGGACGCGATATTGGCGCGACACCTGGCTGAGAATTCCGCCGCTGCCGCGGAATGGCACGCTCATCAGAAGTTGAAGCGCGATCCGCGGATTACGCGCGTGGGCGCGTTCATCCGCAAGACCAGCATTGACGAACTGCCCCAACTGTGGAATGTGATGATCGGGCAAATGAGCCTGGTGGGTCCCCGTCCGCTGCTTGAAAGTCAAGTGGCACTCTATGGGCCGAGTTTTAATCTGTATAAGAAATTCCGTCCCGGCATCACAGGCCTCTGGCAGGTCTCTGGACGCAACGAACTGGCCTTCCACGAAAGGGTTAAACTGGATAAGTACGTCATTCAGAACGGGTCGGTGTGGCTGGATCTTTACATCCTGGCGAGAACCCTGGCCGTGGTGCTTACCGCCAAAGGTGCTTATTAGTGGTATACAAAAGCTGAAAAGCTGCGACAATTCAAAGAAGGGGGTTTCGCATGACTCGCGGATTAGCCGTGTCCAAGCATCAGCCGCGCATCGCCACCATCAATGTCAGCGCGTTTAGCATTTCCATTCGCATCCTGTTTGTCGTTATCGTCTCCGCCCTGGTCATTTCCGAGCTGACGCCGATTCCAGTCTGGCCGCCGCCGATTTATTATCCCTACCAGATTTTGAAGCTGGCCGGCTTTGTGATTATCGGGATATTGACACCGCTGGCGTTCTGGCGATTTAACGCCTTGAATCGCGGCCTGCTCTATGCCGCCCTCTCGGCCGCGTTTGTGGAATCGATGCAGGCGATTGTGAATCGCGGCCATGCGTTTCACTGGTATGAACTGGTGGTAAAGCTGGTTCTGATTCTCTTTGGGTTTTCAATCGGCCTCGACATTCGCTACGAACGCCAGATCAAGATTGGCCCGGTTCAGTTGATACTGCACGGCCCGCGATAAATAGCACCAGTCTTAGAGGGCGGATTACCAGTGACAGGTAATCCGCCCTTTTTGCTTTAGTTCCGGGCTTTTTAATTACGGCCTACACAGCCATAACTCACCGCTCCTGTCACCGCCGTGGCGAAATTGATCGTCATGGAAGTGTTGCTGGGGTACGTGATCCAATGGCGGTTTCCGCTGCCCTGATCGAACTGCGGTTCAGCCCAGCATTCGCTGTGCGTGTTGTACGATCCGCTAAACGTGTAGGTGGCCGAGGTCGCGTTGCTAAACGACAGTTCGCCGCTGATGTCGGTGTTGCCGCCGCTTCCGCTGCGGATGGATTGCGTGGCAACGTAGCCAACACTGCTTGAATCGGACCCGAGCGAAACGTTTGAAAACGGCGTCAGCATCTGGGTGTTGCCAAATGTGTAGCTTGATCCGCTGCTGTTGGCCGTGATAATAAAGCGGCGGTTCGTCTGGTCATACTTGAAGTAGTCGTAAGAGGAAGCGTTATTGGCGGCGGCCAGAATATTGCCAACCGCGGTGCAAGGCGAAGCGCAGCCGACCCCGATAGTCCAGTTATCGCCCGGGCTGTCGAAGAGCATGCTGTAGCCGGTCTTGCCGCTGATATGGATACCGATCGGCGATGTGTATTTGCCGCCATACGATTTATACATCGAGGTGGGCGTATTGTTGATCAGCGAAAGCATGGTGTCATTGCCCTGCATCGGAAAGTTATAAGTCAGCCCGAATCCGCCGGCGGTGCCGGGGAAGTTCGGGTAGTAACTCTCGATAGTGGTGTTGCCAAACGAAAAGTGGCCGGCAGGGTAGAGAGGTTCTTCGACAGAATCTCCAGCGGTCCAGGCGACATTGTTCGGACCGAGCGTGAAGGTGTTGCTCAACCCGCCGCCCTGCTGCACCGACGTCACTTCCGCCATGGGATAAAGGACGTATCCGTTGGCCGAGCTCGGATCCCAGCGGCTTACCAGTTGCTGATAACTGCCGCCGCCGGCGACATAAAGCTGCAGGGATCCGCTGGAGGTGGAAGCAATCGCCGGCCAGGCGAACCGCAGCGTGCCGCCGATGTTTTGCAGTTTGTTGGGGAACGTCGCATTCGTAGCGTCATCCGCAGTCAGATCCAGCAGATAACCGCATACTCCGCCCGCGGCGATAGTCGCGGTCGATGGATGCACCTTGGCAAAGGTCGCGGTGAATGTCGATCCCGACACGGCCGATGGATAAACCATTTCAAACGCGCCTTGATCCGCCACGCAGATCAGCGTGGAAGTTGTGATCTGCGTCATGGATCCGGTGGTAAAAGACGCCGGCGTGACGGTCGCGCTGCCGGGCACGCTCACGTTAGTGCCCAGCGTGGCAATCATGGTGCTGACCGGCCAGGCGGTGGACGATCCGGTGATAGTGGTCAATCCAGTTCCGGTGCTGGTGATGCCTGAAATAGTGCCCGCCGTAATGGTGCCCGCGCTCATCCGAATCAGAAACCGGCCTGCACCTTGCGTATTTTCTCCCTGCGTGACATTGATGCTGACTGACGTGGCACCGGTAGTCGGGGAGCCGGCAAGGGTGCCTTCAAAAGCAGTGCTGCCCATGTAAACCTGGTTATCCTGCAATTCGCAGCCTTCGTCCGCTTGCGCGTTGAAACCACCCCAGCAATAGACATAGTTCGCGAAACCGAGCGAGTCTCCAATGGAGAAGCTCTTCGTGGTCAATCCCATTCCAATATGCTGTCCAGGCGTGTGCGAATAGTTCGTCAGCACCAGCGGCGCATAAGTTGTCTTATTGAAGTAGCCCAGCGAAGAATACTGGTTGTTGGTGCCGCCATCCCAGGAATTCTGAAGAAGATAAAATGGCGCAATAATGGCCAGCGGCTGCTGTTTTGCATAGTAGTTGTAAACCCAGCCGTTCGGAGACGAGATGACACCATCGGTGTAACCGCGCGGGTTGATCCCCATGCGCGCGTCACCATAGCGCTGGTCGAAGATGGTAATGTTTCCCGGCGTCGAAGCCGCCGACGGAGGGTTGTTCGGATCCAGGCCGAACCCGGGAACTAGTTCCATCGTCGAGTAACTCGGCGGAATGACGATGGCGCACGCCGTGGTGGTGCCGCAGGCGGTGATAGCACCGGCAATGCCGCCCGTGCCGTTCATTTCGTGATCGACGGCGCTGTCGATGTCGCGCAGCAGCGTACTGTTTGTAGGACCCTGGACCGCGCCTTGCAACGAAGGCAACTGACCCGCTGTGACCTTGGTTTGCGCCGCCAGAGTTCCCGTGACAACCCAACCAAAAAACAGGACGGCCAAAACCATGGCTCCTGTCTGGCAACAAATTTTTCTAAAACAACTCGCATTCAAAACATGTAGATTCAACACTGACTCCTTTGCCGCCGCATAGGTTTTGGGCGTGCGCTTCAACTTCTGTTGCCTGTCGCCAGCGCAACATTTATCCACCCGCGAGTCTGAATCTGGGAAAATGAGAAAAGCGGCTAAGATCCAGCTAAACATTTGATGACAAGCAAGTTATTCTTTTTTCTACTTCTGTGAACGCCACGCCCAACTCCGTGAGGCGGCCGGTTGTGCTGATTCTGGCGCTGCTATTTGGCATGGGAATTGTGCTTCTTTCAGTGGCGCCGATCAATCGCATCGCCGTGGGCACGCGGCCAGGTTACGCTGCCACCTCCAGCGCCGTTCATCATGCAGCCGTGGTGCATCTGTCGGTTCATATCTTTATTTTCGCCGTCACGGCTTGTGTGGCCTGGTTTGCGGCTTGTTTTGCCGGGAGCGGGGTGGGCGCCAAACTGGCAGCGGTGGGCCTGACCTTTCTGTTGAGCTGGGGCACGGAATTTCTTCAGCATTCGATGTCCGGCCAGCCGATTGAACTGAGCGACGTTTATACCAATGTCTCGGCCAGCGGTGCTGCGTTTTTGGTGCTGGGGCTGGTGTGGAGATTTCGCAGGCACTTTTCCTTCACGCACCCTGCCATAAAATGAGCTGATATGACGAGGCGAGAAATGCTCGCGGCCACCGTGGCCGCTACCGGAGCGAGAGCGGCGGAGTTTGCTCCCGGGACGCCTGATCTGGATTTTGCATCGGCTCTGGATGCCGCGGCCGCCATCCGAAGCAAGCGGATTTCTTCGGTTGAGCTGACCGAACGTATGCTGGCACGCATCGAGCGGTATAACCCGAAACTCGACGCCTTCGTGTACGTTACCAGGGAGCGGGCGCTTCACAGAGCGCGCAAGGCTGACGAAGCGATTGGGCGGGGCGAATCTCTTGGGGTCTTCGAAGGAGTGCCCTTCGCCATCAAGGAGTCGTTCGCGGTCAAGGGTGAGCCGGACACGTGGGGCATCCCTGAATTCAAGAACACGAAGGCTCCCGCTGACTCGGCCGCGGTCGAGCGGCTGGACGCCGGTGGCGCGGTGCTGACCGGCGGAACGAACGTGCCTTTCAATCTGATGGATTGGCAAAGCTACAACGCCATCTATGGCACGGCCAACAATCCCTGGGACCTGAGCCGGACGCCGGGCGGATCATCGGGCGGAAGCGCGGCGGCACTGGCGGCGGGACTGACCTATCTGAGTGTCGGCAGCGATATTGGCGGTTCGCTGCGGCTTCCCGCCATGTTCTGCGGGGTTTACTCGCATAAACCCACCATCGATCTTGTGCCGACCAGGGGCCAAGTCCCTGGCGGTGCCGGCGGTCTGCACGGCTCTTCGACTGGGTTGTCGGTGGCGGGACCCATGGCCAGGAGCGCCCGAGATCTGGCGGCTGCGCTGGCGTTGCTGGGCGGCCCGGACGGTTATGACAGGAAAGCTTGGAGCTGGAAGTTGCCGCCGCCCAGACAGCGCCGGCTGAAAGATTTCC
>Ga0116231_10009376_pt1 | contig 16570 bp, 13 predicted proteins | sample S1TSphgellanicum_2_FD_89695 | JGI IMG/M metagenome (GOLD analysis project Ga0116231, IMG submission 89695) | Host-associated microbial communities from peat moss isolated from Minnesota, USA - S1T2_Fd - Sphagnum magellanicum MG | ecosystem: Host-associated > Plants > Peat moss > Unclassified...
GAAAGTTCTCACAACCCACCCAAGAGTTTACCCATTGCACTGAGGGACCCTGTTTTCCTCACAAACAAACCGGACACTGAGTGATACCCATCACACTGAGTGATTTTTCCTGACACTGAGTGACACCCATCACACTGAGTGATTTTTCCTGACACTGAATGATACCCATCACACTGAGTGATTTTTCCTGACACTGAGTGATACCCATCACACTCAGTGATTTTTCCTGACACTGAGTGATACCCATTACCCTGAGTTTTCCAGCCAATAGGATATCGGACTGAGTTCCATCCAGCCAATAGGATATCGGACGGACGGACACACACCGATTCTTTTATATATAGAGATTTTTTCCCCCCCTTTTTTGGTTTTCTATCATAAATATGTTTAGTGTTTTAGGATTGATAACCTACCTGGATGATACCCAAGTCATCATAAGTGGTTAAAGATTGAATAACCAGCTGGTACCTGGAATGATGACTAGGTCATCCAGGTAGCTAGGTTATTAGATTTTTTGAAAACTCAATACCAGGCAGTTATCAATTTGTTCTAACAAAAAAAATTGAAAAAAATCAGTAACCGCCCAGTAGATGAAAAATAACCGGATTGATAACCGAAGTGATAACCGGATGAAAACCCCCAAGAACTGGCCAACACTGTGGATCTGCAAAAAGAACTCCGTGTTTTCACATGACAGATCCCCTTTGCACAATTCCATCAAGAGCTCGGTGTCTGGCCCATTTCCTGCAGCTCGTAGCTAAGGATCATGGCAATATTGCAGCAGGATTTGATCATGGCAGTAGAGCAGGATTCGATGATGGCAACAAGAGCTGCTCATGTGAGTCTTGAATATTGGGGAGGCCAGAGCAGCAGCCATGAGCTTGTTAGAACTACAGCACAAACAGTGTTGGTCGCTGTTGCTGCTTTGATGTTGGTTCACTATCTGGTGGAACCATGGTTTCGTCAAAAAAGGTTGAGGACAGCACCGGGTCCATTCCCCATATGGCCCGTGCTTGGAAGCCTTCCCAGCATCGGCAAACTCCCGCACCGCACTTTCTACCATTTGTCGAAGAAGTATGGGGATGTGATGGAGTTGAAGCTAGGATCGACTCGCGCGGTAGTCATCTCTTCTCCTGACTTCGCCAAAGAAATTCTCAAGACCCATGATCAGGTATGCGCTTCCCGCCCAGACGCAGTTGCCGCCCACGTCATGGGGTACGGTAGGAAGGATGTCGCATGGGCGCCTTACGGAAATCACTGGCGACATATGCGAAAGTTGTGCTTGAGCTTCTGTCTCCAAAGAGATTGGGGTCCACTAAGAATTTGCGTTCTGAAGAAGTCTCTTTCATGGTGAAGGATGTGTACGAACTTTGCAAGGTTGGTCTGTGCATCACCCATCTTCGACCAATTTCACAAGTAATTTCAGTGTACGTCTTTGTCTTAATAATGTTGTGGTCTTGACCTTCATTACAACATTTGCAGATTGATTCATGCAAGGAGAGGGATATAATTAATAGATTTTTTTTTGCAGGAAGGGAAAGCGGTGAACATGCAATCCAGGTTATACGAGACCTCCATGAATGTGGTGACGCGCATGCTTTTTAAGCGAAGATATTTTGACAACACGAATCAATCCACTGCGGAAGCTGAGGAGTTCAAGGAGCTCGTTGTGAAGCTAATGAATCTAGCAGGTGTATTCAACCTAAGTGACTACATTCCGTATTTAAAACCATTTGATCTCCAAGGATTTGTACCCATTATGAAAGAGGCTAGTTCCAGGATGGATCGATTCCTCAGCAAAATTGTCGAGGAGCACGTGAAAGATTCAAAGAGTACTAGTACTGCTGCAGACAACCGCGATGAAGAAGAAGAAGAAGAAAAAGAAGAGGTCAAGGACTTTGTGGACGTAATGCTGTCTCTTCCTGCAGCAGAAACTGGCTCTGGCAGGCTTGAGAAAAACACGATCAAGGCAGTGATCGATGTAAGTCCTCGGACCTTATAGCTTACTCCAACTGCAGATTGCTGCCTAACCCATGTTCAAGATTTTCAGCTGCAACCCTCTGACGCTCAAAGAGTTTTGGTACAACCCCCCCCCCCACCCCTTGTGTGCTTGAATGTGGGAAAAAGTTCTCAGTTGGAAAACTCCTTGTTACTTGAGGTTTTTAGTCTCTTCTTGGAGGTTAAAGTTAAACAATTTTCCGCACAAGGGGGGAATCAATCGTCCATCCAAGAGCTCCTTGTACGAGTGGATTTCAGTTTGATTTCCAGTTGCATGCAAACCCTTTTGACGGTAATAAGATAATGTTGGATCGTTTTTATTGGCAACTCCTTCCTTGGGTATATGCAGGACATGATATGTGCAGGGACTGATACTTCGGCCACCACTGTAGAATGGGCGCTAGTGGAGCTTCTGAGGCATCCAGAAGCCATGAAGAAAGCACAAGCGGAACTGGATGATGTGATCGGCAGTGAGCGAGTGGTAGACGAAGGCGACATACCTGAATTGAAATACCTTCAAGCTGTTGTCAAAGAGACTTTCCGTCTGCATCCAGCAGCTCCTCTGCTTCTGGCACACGAGAGCATAGGAGATTGCACTGTGGGAGGTTACTTCATACCTGCCAAAACACGCATTTTCGTGAATGCATGGGCAGTTCACCGGCATCCATCTGCGTACCAACAAAAGCCTCTGGAGTTCAATCCTTCCAGGTTTGTTGGAAGCCAAATCGATGTGAAAGGATTGGATTTCCAGCTGCTTCCATTCGGCTCCGGTAGACGGATGTGCCCAGGTTTGCCTTTGGGTCTCATCATGGTGCAATTGGAACTAGCCCGACTACTTCACAGCTTCACATGGAAGCTGCCTGCAGGCCAAGACCCACAAGACATCGATATGGACGAGATCTTGGGCCTTACTGCTCCCAAAGCCATTCCACTGCACGTCGTCGCTACTGCTCGCCTTCCTCTCCACTTGTACACAGCTCCTGGTACCACCCGTTAGCCAGATGGAATCCACTAACAATGTAAGTGGCAGCAAGCAAGCAAAGAAACAAAGGCCCTATATCAATGGCTTTCCATTAGGTTGTTGCTGTCTGTCATCATCACAAGCACACTTTCTTTCTGTGTGTAACTGTCATCATCACAGCAGCCTATTGGTAACAAGAAAGAGAAGCCTATTAAGTATCACATTCCTGAGAAGCTTGTTTTTTTTTTTATCAACTCATGCAGCTTAATTGCAGTTTGTATTTTTTTATTTATTAAGGAATGTTGTGTTAATCCCAAGTCTTGGGGAGGACTTCAGGAATGTACTACAGGTTGATTTGAATTCTCTAACCATTTTATGTTGAGTTGCTGAGATCTAGTGTACCCAAACCTCAGTCAGGCTGCAAGGGTCTGGGAAAATTTTGGAAACTCACCAAGCTATATATATAGCCAAAAAGCTATATTAAAAATTAAAATTTGCTAAAAGCATGTGCTTTTTGAGATTTTTGATAGCCATTATTGATTGTTAAAGAAATAGCTAAAACTAAAGAACAATTTTCAGATTTCTATACATGGTTCAAGTAGGTAGCCAAAAATATAGAGAGATATTTTTTGAATTCCACTTTCATATTTATCTTGTAGCCAAATTTGGCTAAATCGTCTGGTAGACCATCATCACTTGTTACCACAACTTCATCATAGTATCCAATAATTCATGACTTATGATGGATTGCGGCATGTGTTGTTGTAAGGGTTTAGAATCTTCAAATCATTTTAGGAAAAAACAAAAACAAATTTGCTCTCCGAATGTGGAGGCTCTTTCACATAACTTTCTTTGATCCATTTTTAATGAACACAAAGGTCATTAATTCTAAAGATTTTTCAAACGGTACTTTAAACATTCAAAAGTTCAAGTTCCAAAAATGGGAATTCACGTTCGGAATCATGAAAGTATCTTGCCTTGACTTCCAAAACATTTCTCCTTTGTTTGGGTGAGAATTGCACTCTTGTTCACCCTCACTATGTCTCAAACTTGTGTTCAACCTAATTCTTTATATCAAGTTTATTAAGTTTGCCTTCATCCCAATAAGGACATTTATTTGCCATTTTCAAGAGTCAACCACAAGCCCAAGTTTGGCTCATAGGTGATACAAGGTATATTGGTAGCTTAGATTTGGTGTCATAATAATGATGCACTGTGTATAAGTGTATATGGCAAATTATTTAACATTTTATTTGTGAATTAACAATTGATTCTAGATTAACAACTTGATCATAAAAACATGTATACATTTCTTGAAGTAAAAATGCACCTACTTTTTGTAGTGGAGTTTTAAGGTTTCATAATATGGACTAATCACCTAATTGAAATGTTATAAGATTCAAGTATTGATATCAAAATTCATTCCAAATTATTTGTAGTGACTAAATATGTGGTATAAATTGAATAAAAAATTCAAATATAGAAGCCTCCCTTGAAAAGCTTGGCCAAAGTCTAATTATAAAATTTTTAATGGTTAAAATTAGACCTTAGTTTAAAAAGCTTATTTGAATTACAAATTTTTATTTCAAATTTCTTTGGAAGCACATGTTTTTAAAATCTTTTAGTTGGGCTCTTGTTCATATGAATTTATAGATTCATTAATCATCACAAAATTCCCTATTGGGTGAAAGCACAATTAGGGGAATAATTTGGATTATCATAATTGTAGTTTTTAAAAATCATGAATGAACTTAAACTATAATGTCATATTTCACTTTTTTAATTTTTTAATTATCCATTTTGTAACATAAATGTTATTAGGAACCATATTTAAAAATATGGATGAATTCTACAAAAAATTGACTCATAATGAACTTTTAAACCACAAAGGGTCACCTAATCACAAAATTAAAAAAATTACATGTATGGACTTTAAAAAATTATGCCACAATAGAATCAAATATTTTTTAAAAAAAACATGACAACATTAAATGAAATGTTTAAAAATAAAATGCATTCAAATTTTCCTATAGATTTGTGAAGAAATTTTTTAAATGAAATATTGCATTATCAAGTCTTATTAATCCATTTCTTATTCAAAACTCATTTTTTACATGGATTTCTTGACCAAGTATATGTTTAATTTTGCAAACATTTGGGGTTATCTATATTTTTAAATGAAAAAATAGGAAAATTTACATGAAATGCATAATTTATTAATTATCAAATATAAGAATTTTCACTAATGTTAAAAATGGATTTTTAAAAGGTCAAAAATGAATCCTTTGACTATGCTTTCACCTTATTAACCAATGATACTTATTAAAGGTGAAAAATCGTTTTAGGCTAGTTAACACCCTGAATATCCTAATAACCAATTAATTATTAGTGGTAGCTTTATTTACCATATATTTATCTAAGGGATGAAGCTAATGGAGTGATAAGTGCTTGAGCATAAAGATTCATAGTTGTTAACCAATCAACTAACGGGACATGTGAAAAAATTAAGATAAGGAGAGGAAGATAAGGAAACCCACATGTGTGATGGGTAACTTTCTTTAATTCCTTATTTGTTTCACGAGGGGAGAGAAGGATAACATTAACATTATGCTTTTGTCATTCTTGTGTGCAACATTGTGTGTGAATGTGAAAAGAGAAAAATGGAAAAAGATTGTACTTGGTACATTGTATAATGAAATATGGTTAAAATTTGTGTAGAATCAAGTGCATTATTTCTTTTCTTTTTTTTAATTTTAACTTAGTTTACAACTAAACAATCTAGTCATAAATTAAGTTGTAATTAAAAAATTTATCACACGTGTTTTATTGTATTGATTTCTAGGTAAGGAAGGAAAGTAATTCCTTGTAGTTGATGTAGAATATTAGTTTTTTTGTTTCCAAAAAAGTCAATCATTCAACAATGCATTAACCTTCATGATAATTAAACTAAAATGGATTTGAAATTGATTCAAATTTTAATTTTAATTTTTACCTATAAAATAAACATTAGAAATAACAATATCATTTTGGATTTCACTATGTTACAAATTACAATTTATCTTCATATTATAGGTGACACATAAAATTAACATGTTTGATGCAACATTTGAACTTGGTTAATTATCTAATTGACCTCTTCAATTTTACAATAATTCCAATAAGTACACGTTAATATTAATTTAAAAAATTCCATAAACCAACTACTTTTATTTTTAAAATCATAATAATATAGTTGAATATAATTTTTTTCTGTAATTACATCACACAAATAAATTATCTTGATTCTAAAATAACTTTAATAGTTTGTATCTATTTGTAGATTTTATTCAATTCTTTGTATCCAAGTAAGGGTTCTTGGACCACCTATGAGCATTATTAGCATTTTTTATTTTATTTTTGGGTGTGAAATTTTGCACAATTTTTTTTTTAAAAATCTTTTAATGTCACCCTATTCTTATTTATTGGAGAAAAAAAATTTGCGAATTTGTCAAAGGAAAAAAATTGAAAACTTTTCACCACATTTCAACTTATATTTGAATTTGGCAACATTTTTTTTAAAAAATTATTTTATTGTTTTGTAGTTTCGACATGTTCTGAAAACCTTCTTGCCATGCAATGGAAACACATCATAGAAAAAGTGAAAAACAAAAACAAACCAATTTGGCTATATTAATTAGCCTCAAAATTTGCATAATAACTCTCAACCAATTTTAACGTACTTTATTATGGCATACTTATTAATGTCATTTGAAGCACAACCTTTCACACTATGTATCATAATTTTATTTTTTTTACCACTTTCCCCCCCCCCCCACACCCAAAAAAAAAAACAATTTGGCTAAAGAACCAGTGTTAATTTTAGGAATTTTTGTATGTAGCCAAATTGGCGAGCTGCTTCTTCCATAGGAAGAAGTTGAAAAAAGTGATGATCAAAACCCTAAGAAGAAAGAATTACCCAAATCTGGCTATAAATCTCAATCAGACAAAACTTTAATCATCCTTCTTTTCTTTTTTTTGGCTACACACTGAAAAACCAAATATATATTTTAAAAATCTGACAATTTTTGCTAATCTTTTTCCTATCCATAATTATTATTACTTACTTTTTGGCGATTTAAAATAAAACCCTTCCAAAAATCGCATCATTTTCGAGTTTTTAATTTTTCAGTTTCGCCGATTTAAAATCATTTAGGCTATTGTAATTTGTCGTAGAAAGAATAATTGCAAAATGCTCAAACGCCGCTGATCGATCATTCGCGCTCAGTTGTGCTCAGTTGTGCTGCAGCGGCCGTCGTCGTCGTCATCGTCGTCGTCATCGCAATCGAAGCAACAACGGGTGCGCTGATCGATTGATAGATCGATCGCTTGCTTCTTTTCTTTCTTTTTTTGGTTTCTTCCAGCTCCTGAGACGGAAGAAGGGAAGCATTCGATTGTTCGTTGGTTCGTTTGTGTGATCAAGTTGACGACAAGAAGCTGGGGAGAGCTCAAGCGGAGATTTCCAGGTGCTGGAGTTGGAGGAGAGAGAGACTGTGCACAGCTGCTGATGACACGCTAAAAGGAAGAGGAGGAAGAGGAGGATCAAAAGGGATTTGTTATTGCGATGATGACAATGGACGAGTTCGCGCAGGTGCTAGGAATCTCTGTAGGGGTTCTCCGTTACCTTCTATGTTTTCTAGCATCGATTCCTTGCAGCTGGCTATGGCGGTACATGCCCAATGCTACAACGCGTCATTTATATGCAGCGGTTACAGGAGCATTGTTGTCTTATTTTTCTTTCGGAGCCATATCCAACGTCTATTTCGGTATGCTCATGCTCGTGAGCTACGTCAGTATGCTTGTCTCGAGACGGCATTGTGGTAGCATTACTTTCGTCCTCGCATTCGCGCTCCTTGTCACCTGGTAAGTCCCCCGCTTCCTTAGGAAAATGTTGCTCCCTGTCGGCATTATTTTTTCTTTCTTTCTTTGTTTCTTTTTGCGCTTTTGGATTCTCGCAACTGTTTCCCCTGTTGCATTCCTCCTCTGATGCCAGCTCTGGATCAGCTGAACTTCATGGATCTCCAGGCACATCCGATTCAGGATCTCCAGACTCACGCGATCGATCCGTTGCAAGGCCGATGTATATATGTATTAGTAGCGATTACCCACAATGACAATGTGACTCCTCCTCCTCCTCCCTCATTCACTTGTTGAGGATATTGTTGACTGGTTGTGTCGTTGCAGCCACGTGATGTACATGAGCGGCGATATATGGAAAAGTGGAGGCATGGATTCAACCGGTAAGGATCGTTCCTTTGGTCTCTCTCGGACCTGTCTTGTAATGAAAATTCTCTGAAAAAAATATGTTATCACATGGTCGTGGCATCTTCTTCCATTGTGCACCAGGATCACAGTCCCTAGCTCCATCCTCATTCCTCATTGCAACCTGAGCAGATTAGGGAAGTGAAAATGCAAAAGTCAAATGTCTCAATGCATTGAACCACCAAAGTTTTCCATGACTTTTGCCCATGCATTTTAAAACTGGAGTATGGATTTCAGAGGCATGTCCATTGCCCCACCCTTGCTGCAATGGAGCTGGTCTGAAAGCTCCATCAGGTTTGATCAGCTAGGGAGTTGATGGTGAAATACTAAAAGCTTCTTCCCGAATCAGTCTAGTTTGTCATATCTCCTGGATCAATCTGAGAAACTACAAGAGCTCACCTATTTGCCATATTTCCATCTTTACACGGCCTTAGTTCAGATTGTTCTCTGCAACTCGAGAACATGAAGTTGGAATTGCTAGTAATCGCAGATCAGCATGCTGCGGTGAATATGTACTCAGGCCCTGTACACACCGCCCATCACATCATGGGAATTGGCTTCGCCCAAAACTCCTTCATGGGCAGAGGGCTGCACCCAAAAATTCCATATTTTTTATTTTCCAAATAAAATGAGCACCTCAGGGCCGAACAATTTGTACATTCGAGCCCTTCACTTGCCACCAAGAGCATACACATAAAAAACCTTCAAGTCACATACATGATCCTTAAGATGATGTTTGAGAGTAGCTGGTTGAACTAGTGACTGGAAAGTTCAATGAACAATGTGGAGACCTGCTTGTATTTGATTCTTGAGCAGGTGCAATGATGGTGTTGACACTGAAAGTGACTTCAGCAGCAATCAATTACCAAGATGGGCTGATAAAGGATGAAGACAGTTTGCGGAGTGCACAGAAGAAATACCAGCTCAAAGACCTTCCATCACCAATCGCCTTTGCAGGCTACTGTCTGTCTTGTGGGACTCACCTGGCTGGCCCTGTTTTTGAGATCAAAGATTACATGGATTGGACAGAGGACAAGGGGGTATGACCTAATTGAGCTGCCTTTTTTAGATTTATATTTGTCATGTAATGCACAAGTTGTGTTCATGGAATGGAGGTCTTTATGCAGTTTTGATCTCCTATTAATGGAGTTGTTTGTGTGTGCAGATCTGGAGTCCAACTGCAGCAATGCCACCTCCCTCTCCATATAAGTTTGCCATTTTTGCTGTTTTCAAGGGATTTTTATATATGGCTATCTATAGGTATCTCATGATCCATTTTGCGATTCATAAACTCAGTGAGCCTGAGTACTTGGAATGGGGATTTTGGCACCGTGCTGGCTACCAATACCTTTGTGCTTTCACAGCAAGGTGGAAATACTACATTGTCTGGTCCCTGTCAGAGGCATCAATGATTATCTCAGGGTTTGGGTTTAGTGGTTGGACAAAAGCATCTCCATCACAAGAACAGCAACCAAAGTGGACAAGAGCCCAAAATGTTGACATTTTACGAGTGGAGCTGCCAAAAAGTGCGGTAGATATTCCACAGTATTGGAACATCCATGTGGGCATATGGCTCCGTCATTGTATCCATTTTGCATTCTACCCCTCTGTTTGTATTTTTTGGGTTCTTGTATCTCCTGGCTGGGTAGGAAGTGGACTTGCAGGCCTATTGTCTGTGCATTTGGAAGAGTTGAGTGAGAAGGTTGTGTTGTCATTTGAACTGCCTTGTTAGTCTTGACTTTTTCTTTACAGATGTATACGAGAGATTAACAAAGAAAGGAGAGAAACCTGGATTCATGCAGCTCCTTGCAGCTCAAGTAACAAGTGCAGTCTGGCATGTGGGTTTCTGATTCCTTGTCTGTTTATTTCACTTGTTTAGGTTAAGAAAGATTCATTCAGCTTATGCTGCCAATGAGATATAAGTATTGATTCTGGCGAATGTGGGTGGGAACAGGGATTGTATGCTGGCTACATGCTGTTCTTTGGCAACACTGTCTTCATGATTGCTGGTGCAAGAGGTAAACTTTGAAATTGTACCATAAACTAATTTTCTCCATCCCTATGTGTAATCATGAAAACCCTGATGGTGTAATGTTTGGTCAAGTCAGGTACAAGGAGGTAGGTCAATCTCTTTTGTGCCAGTAGATCCTAGAACCTTTCTAAGGGAGTGTTGTGAACAACTTATCTTCCTTCAAGCTTTGTCCATCTCTTGTTCCGTTCCAGGTTTGATACTTTTGAAACAAAAATGGCAATAGGACTTTTGTACGTATCCTGGTGTCCACTTGGAAACATACAAGGACTAAAGAGTTGTCATCTACTGATATTGGAATTTGTGGGGGAGACAGTTTTGTACAGATGGCAGAAGCTTATCCCCGAGAATGCTGCTTTAGCACGGCATCTCTTTACATTGGTCAATGGGATCTACACCATTGTTGTTATCAACTTATCTTGCATAGCTTTTATGGTATGCAAACTCTCTTACTCTCATTACAGTTCTTTCTCTGTCATGCACTTTTTCTCCTCTTTTCTGGGATTTGGTACTAACTTTGTTGCCAAACCGAGCTGTGCTTGAGAACTCTTTGCTTGTCCATTGCATTCCTGAGCGTTTGTTCACTTAGAATGTCAGCCTTGATTGTGATTATGATGAAATCATTAACTATCAGTTGGATGAGCAGATGAGCTCTACATGAAATTTATGTCAAATCAAAAGTTAGTTCCAGCTACTGCTTGTCGTTGCTAGAGGACAACCTGAACATAGCCCTGGAAGGAGTGTAGCAGGTTGCTAAGCTGTCTGCTAACGACATCCAGTTTTTGTTATAGGTGTTGGATTATGCGGACACAATGGCAGCATACAGGAGTGTATATTATATTGGCACCAGCATACCCATTTTGATTATAATTTTAGGATCTGTTATCAAACTTCCAAGGACAGAAAGAAAACTAAGGGTGGAAAAGAAAGAGTAGCTCTTCCTCTAGCTGTAGGTAGTCAAATGCTTCTGTACTCACATAGTCTGGCCATCATTATCATTTGGCTGGATGTCACTTGGATTGTTGTCCATGTTTGTCTTCAGATTTCAATGAAGCATAGCTTGCAATAGAGGAATTGCTTAGTATCTACATCAACTATGCTTCTATTCACCTACAATGTCTAAACAATTATTTCTGAGACGACATTTGTTGGAACTTATCTAGTGTGCATTGATGCTTCTGACATTGTATTTGTTTGAGCCAAAAGGAAGAACGTATGCACTCAATCCCAGACACGTAGACTCTCTCCACCAACACAATCTCTACGCTAACTATATTTTTGTCTCTACAACCACAGGTGGACAAACCTGGGAAAAGAATTCCATCTCTAGGCAGCAGCCTTGTTGTCTCAAGTGGCTGTTGAGTTGTGCAGTCTGTGACACACTCTAAAGCTTCAATGTGACCACCATAATGCTTTGCCAGAAATATTGGACGTGTTCAGGTCTCTGTGCATGGAAACCCCTTTTGGTCGTGTAGGAATTCTGTGCCTGCTGTGTTACAGTACTCCATGACTTTCAGGGAACATGGCTAGGGAGCACAACTGGTGTGTGTGATCAGCTTGGAGGTGGCACTTCTAGGAGCATTGTAAATAGGGATATATAGAGAGTAAGAAAGGTGCAGCACAAGGGAGAGCACCAAGAATGCATGATCAGTGTAGAAGAAGTTGATGGACTAAGAGCCTCCGGTGTTTGTAGTTGGGTGGAGAATTCGTGTGCTTGCATACAAATTTTGGAGATATAAGTTGTAAGCAACATGTGATTTGAAGTTTTGGCTATGGTTGGTTGTGCGGCTTGGGTTATGACAATTTTTCTCAGTTGCCTTGAAGTTGTTAGTGAGGAAGCGGGTGAATGGACAAAAGCAGTGATTAGAGACCAAAAGGAAAGCAAAGCGTAGGGTCTATTATAAAGGGCATAATAGAGATATCCGTAAAGTCAGGAAAAGACAGGATCAGTACCCCGAGTTTGGTCATACACACGGTGAGATTCAAAGAAAACCTGCAAAAAAGTACGTTGGCATTCAAGGGGTTGGGGGTGAAACTCAGGAAACCATTTCCTGAGTTTCGCGCTGTCGTTCTTTTTTCCTGAGCGCCTCCACTTCTACTACATAGATTTTCACTGCTCCTACCTGTACAGCTACTATAATTCCTCTCGAACCTTGTGCATCAAATGCTGAGATTCATCATTTCGCACTGAGTTTCAGCATTTCATACTGAGATTTAGGGCGACTTTAGACGAGGGTCCAAGGTCGGGAAGTAGCTAGACCTACCACTACTGCCCAACTTAAGATGGAGGATGCTTTGTTCGAGCTTCATATGTTGAATTGAGCATTTCCACTACTGTAAAGATCAGCCCAAATTTTTTGTGTGTATTTTCAGGCTCCTCATTGGGGTGAATCTCTTTCTCTCTAACTTCTGAAATTACTTTTGTTTGTTTTGTCTTTTCACTCTTTTTTCTTTTTCCTTCTGATTTTATTTTAAAACCTTCTCTTTCATTTCATTAATTTATTTATTTTTTTACTTTTTTTTTTCAAAAATTCAAAATCTGGTGTGACAACATTCCTAAACCCTGTACTTCCACAAAATTTGAATTCAAGTTTCAAAAAATGAAAATTTATTTTTTACAAACTTGATAAAGTGAAAAATGCTCTGGCAAACTGGAATTTCAAAATGAATTCAAAAGCCTCATTTAATGTCATGTCCAACAATTCAATGTCTTGCCCAACAACAAAGGCCATCACCAACACCTCAACATAAAAAAATTTAAAATTAAAAAAAGTTCTTACAAACAAAAACATGAAAATAAAATTTAAAAAAGATTATGCATCATTGAAGTGCAAGAGAAATGTGTGTAGGCAAAATGCAACAAGAACCAAAAGGACAAGATATAATCAAATGCTACAACAAGAAAATTGGTTTGATGCTAACACAAGTGTAGAAGAAAAAGGCCATCATGAATTATGAACAACAAAGAGAAAAAAAATTGATGATAACAAAAATAACCACCATGTAACAAACCTACACAAGAAACACACAAAAAATGGTAAACAAAAACAAAATAAAAGTAGTTGAGACAACACAAAAAACATAATTAATTACAACAAACAAAAGAAGGATGACCCACCTACAACAAAGAAAAGAATGAATAGAGAAAAAACAAAAGGACTAATGAAAAAGAAACAAAGAAACATGAAAGCATGAGTGAAAAATAAGCACAAAGATGTTTCGTATAATGCACATATTGTCAACATGTCACAAAAGAACCCATGTCAATATCTAAGCACAACAACATTGCATTGTCAACTACATTATATGAAAGAGATCTAGGTGTTTGATTCATGGTTATTGTCTTAGCATTGTGGATTGAAATCAAAAGGTTATCCTTTTGTGCTGAGAAGTTATATGGGTGAAGGTGTTGTTCCTTAATATAATATAGAATGCCTCCTTGCATAACAAATGCAAGTCTCTCCCTTTTCAACTTGAACATTATCATACCACTATCATGTCTTGTAGCTAAACACTCATTTTTAAGTAAAGTGTCAAGATCCAAAACTAATCATGCTTCATTTGGAAAGTTTGCACAACAATGTGCTTGGAAATGTCCCATATGCAAATGATCTTGCCCTCATAATTTGATACAATTATGTCTTGGTGTGCATGAAAAATCACACATGACATGTTCACATGACCCCCACAAAGTATATTTACCTCCCATGCCTTTGTGTATGATTCACCAGAAAAAGGTTTCCATAAAAAAAACAACACATGATTCCTTGCTACAAATAAATATGTTTTCATCATCACAACTTATTAAACACAACCAATCTCATTGAATAAATTTCAGATAGACCATATATTATGCCCATGGTCTCGTGAGATGAAGACCTATGTAATGAGTGTACAAGAAAAGGCTACTCCACCAAGTCACCAATTTTGATGCCAAACATTGTTTTTCATCATATTATGAATGATGACAAACATTTTTTACTTTAAAAACTCTCATAATGAAATATCACCATCCAATTTAATACCTAGAGCTCTAGGGAAAAGTGTTTGAAAACACATATCATTCATGTGCTAAAGTTTAACTTGGCGATTGTTAACAATTGAAACAATGAGAGGGAGAGTGGGATGAAAAGAAGCTTAGTTGACACCTCATTCATGGCCCTCTTGAACACATACTTCACCACAACATCCCCACCTCCAAAGAAATAAGCATTGATTTGTGTCAAACATGCAAATCTTCAAATGGTGTTTCGCCTTTTCTCTATAAAGTTCCAATGTCCCATATTCACACCGTTTGTTTTAAAGATGCACAAATTACCAAATCCTTCTTCAAGTGAAAAGATGCACACATCACATAATGGTTGTGGCGATTGAAATGCAAGTGTGGGACTACTAGTTCCATATTCAAATCATTTGATAATCACTTGTTGACACACAATCTAGGGAGATTCATGACAAAATTGCATTGTACGAGTGTAATCTTAGTTGACCAAGAAGTGTAAAAATACAATGCTTCATGTTACTAACAAGTTTCAAGCTTTTTAATAAGATGTTAGTCAATAATGTGAAAAATATCATTTCTTCCCCTATTTATTATGATTCTTGTTCAAGACATCAAATCAATTGTATGCAACAAACACAATAGCTACACCCAAGTCTCTCTTGGAATCACAAGTGCTTTCACCATTTCTAGTTATGTGCTCTAGAATTGCATGAAGATCATAAGAATCCCCATCAATATTTGAACATAACAACATTACATTTTCAATTGCATTATATGAAAAAGTTCTAAGTGCTAATTGAGTCATGGCTTTTGTTCTAGGTCTATAGATTGAGATTAATTAAAAGATTATCCTCTTTGATATAGTAGAGAGTGAGCTTCCTTGCAAATGCATGTCTCTCCCCTTTCCAATCTGAACATTGTCATAATCACATTCATGCTTTTCACATTTGTTTTAAATCATAGGTAGTAGGAAAATCTCCAAGTCGTCACAAGGTCACTTAGAGCAAATGACCCATTAACATCCCAAAAGATCTACATATCCAAGTTATTTCTTCATCCATAAACATGAAAGCCTAAACAATGTAGAACAAGGTAAAAGGCATATCCACACCTAACATGTCAACTTTTTACAAACATCTACCAAATCCAAGATATTATAATATGGAAATCACATAAGGACAAAACAAGTCTAAGTTTTTAATTACTCACAAGACATCACTTATGACTTTTGAAAACTAGTGCATTTTATTTGATTTTAGTGTTAATTTTATGGTTGTGTGGCATACCACATTTGCATTCTCAATCTAGTAACTATATTTTTTTAAATAAATCCTTTTTGAATTAGCTAGTGAACATCACTTATGATTGTCCTTATGTCATGTACAATCTTTATCATCATTGCTTAAAGATAAATTTTCAAAAAACCAAAATGTTGATTTATATAATTTTATTACTTTTATTACTGAAGATAAATACAATTTTTTTTAATGATCAAGCACCTTGTTGTTAAACAAGGTTGGATATTATGATAGTGTGCAACTTATTTCCCCTCCATATCCATAAACATGAAATCTTGAACAACATAGAGTAAGATATGGGATGGATACTAAATACATGCTCAATATGTGAACCTTTACAATTGTCTACCAAATCCAACATAATGTGCAAGTTATTTCCCATTGACATCCATAAACATGGAATCTTTGAGAATGTAGAATGAAGATTTGTCAAATGTCACAACATTGGATAATCAAAGTCATTCATATTTCTTTATTCACCATTTTGAAGAGCATTGTATTTGAATGCATGTTTAGAGTTTCAAACCTAATTTCACTTAACTAAAGCTTGAACTTTATCAAACTTATTGTTTACAAGTTATTATATTGCTTTTGATGGACCAAGTCCCACCCAATTGCATTTCGGATAGTTGATACCTTGTTGGTAGTTCTAAGTTGATCGAGGAATTTTAATTTGGGCTTAGATTTTCAAATCTTGGAACTTAACAATTACTTTAGGATCATATTGTTTCTCTTAGTGCAAAAAAAAATTCTAGATTTTGCTAATTGGAAGGCACCTTATCATGAATATTTTTTCATGGACAAGGTGCAAGCATTTGCAAGAGTTTTAAAAAAAAATTGTAATGCTTACAAGAGCAAGCACTACATTTTTTGAAATGTCAACTCTTTTTTTTTTTTTTTTTTTAAAATTTACTAAATTTCCCCAAAAAAAAATTTAAAAAATTTTTTTTATTTTGAAACAATAACAATCATTAAAAAAAAAA
>Ga0116231_10009377_pt1 | contig 16569 bp, 8 predicted proteins | sample S1TSphgellanicum_2_FD_89695 | JGI IMG/M metagenome (GOLD analysis project Ga0116231, IMG submission 89695) | Host-associated microbial communities from peat moss isolated from Minnesota, USA - S1T2_Fd - Sphagnum magellanicum MG | ecosystem: Host-associated > Plants > Peat moss > Unclassified...
AACCTTCTGGCATATGCTCTATGCCCGATTTCCCTTCTCGTATGTTCATCTACTGGTTTTACAAACCGTATGCTATGTTCCCATGCAGGTCGTGAGTGGATCAACATCTGAAATGAGGTACCCATTTTTATACCAATGCTTATTCCATTTTGTGAAGCCCTTCGATGTCTTGATATCTATCCATATTTTAAAAGGAAAACTTACCTCATATTTTTCTATTATGTCATATGTTACTTTACGAACTGTAGGCGAGGATTTCAGTTGAGCTAGTTAAAAGTCTGCCTTGCCAGTAGTTGGAAGCATGATCGTACTGATCCTACAAAAAGTTATTTAGTTTTCATGGTGGGCTCTCATGTACTGACGCTTCTATCGGATGAATCTGTTGCTAAAGTTTGGGTGCAGCATTTGACTGCGATCTGAAGTCCGAGCAAATGGGCGGGGTGCAATCAAAAGGACAATCAAGTGATGCGGCAACTCGGAATCCAAACGGGTACACATCTTCTTAGCAGTCAATGAATGTATGTCATATGTATATACAACGATGAAATTCAATCTATTTTTGCATTCTTACAATTATGCCATTTTACAAACATTGTCTCATTGAATGTAGAATTCTTTCCTTTAAAACCTACAAAGTTTATTGAAGTTACTTAACCAAGATAACTGTGGTGATTTCAAATTGCACATTTGGGCCTAGTGCCAACTTTAGGATCCCACATCTCTAGACTGTTGTGAAGACTACAGCGTTTTCTTTCTCCTAATGGTGCACATTCAATGCGTTCTTTCCTTTGGTTTGAAGTGCAATTGTTGTATTACAGTTTGGATGAGATGCTAACTGCGGGCACAAAACTGTAGTCAGTTTCGGAAAAGAAGAGTGTCGAAGTTAAACTATCTGAAGCCTTTCAGAATTCTAAGTGGTTTGATGCAATAGAGAAAAAGAATTGCAAGTTGCTTTTGCAGCTCTTTAAATCTGATCGTAGGCTATGGGTACAGACAGGTCTCAAGGGTCGAAGTGTACTGCATGTAGCAGTCATGCAGCGATGCTCGGAATTGGTGCATGAACTTCACCATTATAAGGGCGATTTGGTTCTTTGCGGGAAAAACTGGCAGACTCCATTTGAGTTTCTGTGGGAAAATGCGAGGGATTGGAGATTGAAACACGCCTCTGCTCAAGATATATGGCTTGTTATGGAGGGACTACCCGTCAAAATTGGAAATGAATCATCTGCGGATCTATATTTGGAAGTGGGGGAGTCGTTGGCTGGACGATATCGGGATGATTATATAAAATCACATGTTATGTGCACGATGTTTTTTGACAATGAAATGTTGAGGTTACGTGAAGCTATAAGTGACATTGCCAGTAAGAAGGAGTTCGTGATGGATGAAAATGATGTGGATTTTAACTTTGAGAATGCTGAACGCAAGGAGTTATACGTGCATATGGCGTGTAATATGTTGCGAAATGACCCTGGAGAAATTTGGGAAAGTTGTGGGGATGGTCAGATAGGCCAGTTCATAATTGCAGTAGTAAATGATTTATGTGAGAAAAATCTTCTCCAGAAATTGTTTGACAAAAAGGATGCGCAAGGTAGAACAATCTTACAAATATTGGTTAGTTCTCCAGGCTACTCATCCATTAGTAGCTTTTTGAGCGAAATTTTACAAATCCTGCCGGACGCGTGTGTGTAAATACTCTGGACAAAGCTGGAAGGACGGTATTACATTGGGCTGTGGGGCACAATAACATTTGGGCGGTCGAGAGTCTCTTGAATAGCGGAAAAGCAAAACTGGATGTTACTTTCAAGACCCAATATTATTGGAATATTATTGGGATATGACTATGTTCAATTTAATTCTATTGTATGAGTATGATTTGATCCAATATGATAAGAACGTTGATTTGATAGTGAAAAACCAGCTGAACAGACAATTTGGCAAACTTTGTTTCGACATCGTACCTACTCAGCCTACTCTGGATACTCTACCATACGCCGTATTATTGGGAAAGAAAAAATTGGTGAAGCAAATTATGGAAACAGAGGTAATATATGTCCCCACCTTTGTACATCCCTAACTCTCACGCTGTTCCGACTGTTCGCTGAAAGAAAAAACACAAGACCATATAACAATGCAAAATGCTGAAAATTATGTTGGTTTTGACCAGTTGAAATACCTTAATTCTCTATTTTATGATGTTTCCCAAATTGTGTTGTCCATTAAAAAAGAATAGCCTAAGTTGACTATGTTTAAATAACCTTAAATGACCTTTTAATATTACATTTAATATCGTGAGTTCATTTTTCAAATTATGAGAAAAAAAAATTGAAAACAAGTTTGTGGCATATTATTCTTTAAAATAGTTTTTCACACATGGCCAAGTTGTCTAAAAATATGCATTGTCACTTTTCTTTTTTTTAACTGAACATTCAGTTTGGAAGAAATAAAGTAGTTAATTGGCATTGTGGTAAAATTTTGTACCCCACCTCAAGCTTTTTAAGATGATGTGTTCTTTCCAATGGATAGAACAATCATGTTGCAAATGGAGAGCTTTAGAATATTTCTGCAAAATATCTATTGATTGGCAAAACTTTATCCTAATGAAAATTATGTGAGATAATGGCCATTGATGACACTTTTGCTTGCAACCACCATCCGCCCTACTAGGTCTACACAATGCCCATTATGTAATATGTATCTGTCACATACATTTAAATTAAGATGTTAACATTTATAAAGACCATGGAGATGAAATGTTCATTATAGAGCTTCCAATAAAAAATGCATAGCACTTGCAAAGGTGGTGTACATGTGAGTTTTGCTCAAAATAATTTTGAAGATTAAATTAGTTTATTAAATTGTGTCCATGTGGCAATAAAAGACTTTTACACTTTCATTTATATTGCAGGAATACAAAAAACATTACTTGCGCAAAAATCAACTTCTATCATATGCTGCTTACTCAGGAGATGTTGGAATTCTACAATTTTTCTTACAAAAGGCTAATGTTAATAATCTAAATGTTTTTTATGATCCGTTTGAAGCTCCTCCCCTACATCTTGCAGTAGAGGGAACATTTATTACTTTCTTCTGGGAAAACTCTCAACATTTTAATGATTATCTTCATTGCAATGATTTTCATAAATATAGAATTGTTGGAGAGCAAACTACAAAAAAAAGACCTTGAAGAAGATAGTGCAATTGCCAATACAGATAATATAAATAGAATTCAATACAGTGCAAGACAAGCATGTGCCAACTTATTATTGCAAGCCGGTGTTGACATATTGGCAACAGACAAGGACAGGCACATGGCAAATCCTGGAAAATGGGCATCAAATGAAGCAAGACTATGGTGGTACGAATTGGTTGCAAAACAAACTTCCAACATCAAAAATGACTTGAATGCTGCTGGGGTTGGAACTGTTGTAGTAGCAACTCTTGTTACAATTGCATCTTTTGTGGGTCCATTGACACCACCCCTTAATTATGTAGCAATGTCATCTAGAACAACAACAATAGATGTTGGCGTACAAGTAACAAAGTTACTAATCAAAGTATTTCTAGTGAGCAATGGTTTATCATTTTATCTTGCTATCACATCTATCATGTTAGCCATTATGCCATCTCTTCCTATTCCAAAAGAGGGTCTTGTGTCTGGGCCTTGTGATGACCTCAAACGAAGTCGAAGGACCATATCCATAACCATAGGGATGTTTTTTAGCATCCATTATTAGTGTGCTTATCTCTTTTGCAGCTTCTTCACTTATAGTGATACCTTTGCAGCATCGAGGGCTAATGGCTTATAGTACGTCAATAGGTGGAATAATATGTTGTATAGGGATTATTTTCTTTTTTTTACGTTTTTTGAGATTGATTTGCCCTCAAAATACTTTCATTAAAAAGTTGTACCAAAGGATTGGTAAACTTTAAACATATCAGGATTTATCAACAAATGAGCTTTTAGCTCTAATTGATCTCAAGCACTTGGTGTAAATACATGTGTGGTGGACTACAACATCCATATTACGGTGAAAGAGAATTGAAAACAATATATGTTTGGTGGGTACTACTAGAGAACGAAACATGAGAAGTATGCAAGGCCCTTCAACAACTGATGGGATCAAATGGAATTGTGAGCTCTGACTTTGGGATGGACTAATGATTAATGGTGAATCCATGATTTATGAAAATGGTAAATACTTAATCACCTCATTTATTTTCTTGAATATATTAACATCTTTGTGTTTGGAAAGTCGCACTTTAATTTTATTTTAAACAAAAAAAGATTGACCCTATTTATGATTTGTGTTGTGTCTAGGAATGTGGTTTGCCTTAAAACTTGTATTCAAGATTAGTTTAGTAACTATTATTTGGTTTTTAAAAAAATTATTGTCCTTTTCACCCTAACATATAATACCTGCAAATTTCTTTTTCAAGTTTTTGAATTTATGGGAGCTCTCTATGCCCAAGCAAATATTAAAGTTGTTTTTGGAGCAATATTTGAACAACATTATGCATGCAAATCATATGGGGCCCAACATGTCTTGCAAAATTACCAAAATCATTGAAACAAATGAAAGGGTTGGGACCTCTCTTGCATATCTCTAGTATAGAAAAGAATATATGTCAAGTAACTGGCATTTCCTCCCTTAGTTTAAGCTTTTTTAATTGTCCCTTGTCGTTTCTTTAACATTGAAAAAATAGGTGATTTCAATAATTTCATTACCCATCAAATGTGTAGTTGACATTATCTTTGTTCTAAATCATTACTCTTTGGTCCAAGTAGAAAAGCCTACTGTGTTGCTAGAATGTTTTTGCAACTTTGTCATTATGAGGAGTGAAATTAAATATAAAATTGTGGATTTTTTAGAAGATTTCAAATGATGGTAGCAAGTAAGTTGCCCAAGTATTCTTTGGAAGATTTCAAACGATGGAACCAAGCAAGTTGCCCAAGTGTGCAATGGTTATGAATAGAGTTTGACTAGATTCACCATTTGTTGTCTAGTTCACATACACATCAGTTTCAATCATTGCCAATTGTCATGGAATCTTCTTGTCTAGTGGTCTTTCTTACCTATCTGTACCAAACCTTGCCCTTCTAAATCCATTGTGAAAAAGATTGAAGAGAAACATATTAGTGTGTTCATTTTACAACGTCGGATTGTGTTTTTAGGCTAATCATTTGGTCATCTGTTTTGGGTATTTGAGTTAAAGTACCTTTGGGCTTCGAAGGTAAAACATTGGAACATGGAAATCTGCAACTATGGAGAAAGATTTTAATATTCCAAGAAGGAAATATAATGGTGTGTCCAACAAACATGCGGAATATACAATGTTCTAATGTTGGACAATTTTATTTTTCTCTTATTAATATGTTGTAGCAAGTGGTTTAGTCATAGCAAAATTGTGGGATGTAATGGCCTCAGTTACATGGACATATATGCGGGTATGAAAGGTCTTATCTTATTTTGAGATTTTTAATACGGTCTCAAAGCTTGTGCATTGAAATTTGATGATTTTCATGGTTGGGTAGTGGACATCTACAGGCATGCTACCTGAATGAATCTGTTGCTAAAGTTTGGGTGCGGCATTTGACTGCGATCCTGTAGATGTGCATTTGAAAGGACAATCAAGTGATGCGGCAACTCAGAATCCAAACGGGTACACATCTTCTTAGCAGTCAATGAATGTATGTCGCTTATATATACAACAATGAAATTCAATCTATTTTGCATTCTTACAATTATGCCATTTTACAAACTGTGGATCTGAAACTAAAATTCTTTCCTTCACAACCTTCATATTTATCAAAATTACCTAACCAAGATCACTGTGGTGATTTCAAATTGCACATTCGGGCCCAGTGCAAACTTTAGGGATCCCACATCTCTAGACTGTTATGAAGACTACAGCATTTTCTTTCTCCTAAGGATGCACGGCATTCAATGCGTGATTTCCTTTGGTTTGAAGTGTAATTGTTGTATTACAGGTTGGATGAGATGCTAACTGCGGGCAGAAAACTGTAGTCAGTCTCGGAAAAGAAGAGTGTGGAAGTTGAGCTGTTTGAAGCCTATATGGATTCTGAGTGGTTTGATGCAATAGAGAAAAAGAATTGCAAGCTGCTTTTGCAGCTCTTTAGATCTGATCGTAGGCTATGGGTACAGACAGGTCTCAAGGGTCGAAGTGTACTGCATGTAGCAGTCATGCAGGGATGTTCAGAATTGGTGGGTGAACTTCACAATTATGAGGGCGATTTGGTTCCTTGCGGGAAAAACTGGCAGACTCCATTTGAGTTTCTGTGGGAAAATGCTTGGGATGGGAGATTGAAAAATGCTTCTGTCAAGATATATGGCTTGTTATGGAGGGACCATAGGACAAAGCTGGAGATCCAGGGGAGACACTGAGGATGCTTTTGACATTGAAGACTGGACGGTCTCGGGATAATTATATAAAATCACATGTTATGTGCAGGATGCCTGTTGACAGTGAAGACTGTGAAATGTTGAGCTTACGTGAATCTATAGGCTCCATCGCCAGTAAAAAGGAGTTCGTGATGGACGAGAATGATGTGGATTTTAACTTTGAGAACGTTGAGCGCAAGGAATTGTACATTCATATGGCGTGTAGTAGGTTGCGAAATGTCCACAACGAAGGGGACTGGAGAAACTCTGGCTGTGATCAGATAGTCGACTTCATAATTGCAGTATTAACTGATTTGTGTGAGAAAAATCTATTACAGAACTTGTTTGACCAAAAGGATGCGTGAGGTAGAACAATCTTACAAATTATGGTTCTCTGCGAACCTTGGCAATATGAATTCGGAAGCGAACAACCGTCAACAATAGCGTTCAACAGAATGGTAGAAATCTTTGCCGGACGCGTGTGTAAATACTCTGGACAAAGCTGGAAGGACGGTATTACATTGGGCTGTGGCCCACTACATCTTTTGGGCGGTCGAGATACTCTTGAAGAGCGGAAAAGCTAGACCTGATGTTACTTTCCAGACCGTATATATTAAGAATATTACCGCGTTCCATTTAATTCTACTCTATGAGAATTATTCTCTGTGGCTTCTGTATCGTGGTTCTTTGGAAGACGACCTGAAAAGAGACTTTTGCTATTTCTTAGGTGGCTTGCTCGCTTCTCGTGGAATTGAGAAATTGATTGCGAAAGCTCCTCTACTGTGGGCAATACTAATGGGTCGGAACGAATTCGTGAAGGACATCATGGCAACAGAGGTAGTATGTCCCCACCTTTCTACATCCCTAACTCTCACGCTGATTTGTTCGATTGCGTAACAAACTTTAAATCTTGAAAGAGTGACAAAGTAAATGCATTAAGATATTCATGTTATAAAATTATTTTAGGAATCGTAAATCTCCTCGGTCCATTTACACTTGGTCTCTGAAATTATATTCATAGATTTACCAATGTGACAATTGTTTTTCGAAAGTCATAAACTAAAATAAGATGATATGGTCTTTAAAATTAACTTGTTTTTTTGCTTTAAAAATCCTCTTTCAAGCAACGAAATGTAGGATGGAGTGGGTGGTCAGTTGTTTTAACGACCTTCCTAAACTGTGGAGGAAAAAAATGTAGGGTAAGCAACGTTCCACTTACACTAAACAAATCTGAGCGAGTCATTTTGTAATAATGAATATCATTAACTTAGCGTTCAATTGGAGGGGTTCAAAGATAATGTACTTTGGCCTACTCATATATGGTTCAGAGAATTGTTAAGGGAAAAACTTTAGTCTTATAGCAAGATGGTAGAAAATATAGGCTTGAGCTTTGTAGAATTATGGCTGTGAAAAGGTACATTCTTGTAGGAATTTGAAATGAGAATGCACCAAAGTAAGTGCTATGTATGAAATAGACCTTTACCCATCTAGAAAAATGATAATATATTACGTATAACCTTCTCTTTTATTTTCAATTTCGTTGTTCAAAACGTTGGTGAATTTTTCCAATTTTTTTGGCAAGTTTTTTTCAAATTTACATCAGAAAACGAAAATTTTCAAAAAATTCAATGTGTGTTGTAGCCACAGTGTGAAAATTCACGAAAAGAAAAAACACTAGACCATATAACAATTCAAAATGTTGGCAATCATCAATATTTCTTTTGGCCATTTGAAATACCTTAATTTTCTATTTTGTGATGATGTTCAAATTTTGTTGTCCATTAAAAAAAATAGCCCAATTTGGCTGTACTTAAATATCAAGTTACAAAATTGGAAGCATTTTTTCATGTTGAATTCAATGTAGTGAATTTAGTTTTTGAAATTATGATAAATTGTTGTCTTAAAAAAGGAATTTCTGTCATAATACTTTCTAAAATATTTTTCCCCTTAATGGCTAAACTTTACTAAAATAAATCATTGGGACTCTTTTGTTTTTAACTGAACATTGAGTGATGTGGAAGACTTTAATAAATTAATTAATTAATTGTTATTGTGGTGAGATTTTGTGCTTCACTTGAACCTTCCTAGGTGAGCTGTTTTTTCCAGTGGTAAAACTGTCACGTAGGAAATGGAGAGCTTCAGGATACTTCTACAAAGCTCCTGCTTATTTGCAAAATCTTGCCTTAATGAGAATTATCTTAGATGATGGCCATTGATGAGACACTTCTTGCAACCACCTTCCGCCTTACCGAGTGCACGCAATGGCCATTATGTAGTATGTATCTGCAACATGGAAGTAAATTGACATGTTAACATCTATAAAGACCATGGATATGAAATGTTCCCTATAGAGCTTTCAATAAGAGATGCATAGCACTTGCAAATATGGTGGGGATATGAGTTATGCTCAAAATAATTGTGAAGTTTGCTGATTAAATTAGTTTACTAAATGGTGTAATAAGGAACTTTTACACTTGCATTTGTATTGCAGGAATACCCAGGAACTTAGTCCACCCAAGGAAAATAAACTTCCCGCATTGGTAGCTCGGTCAGGAAATGTTGAAATTTTACAACTTTCCTTGCAAAAGGAAGATGTTGATAAACTGAATGTTGTTTGTGATCCATTTGAGGCTCCACCCCTACATCTTGGGGTAGACTCATCAATGATATGGGAAACCTACCACGACGCCTAAACTTTTGATGATTGGCTTCATTGTAATGATTTCATAAGTATAGAATTGTTGGAGAAAAACATGCGAGAACAAGACCTTGAAGAAGATAGTGTAATTGCCAATAAAGATAGGACAAAGTATTGTGCACCCAATATAAATAGAAAAGACAGTGCAAGACGAGCATGTGCCAACTTATTATTGCAAGCCGGTGCTGACATATTGACAACAGACAAGAATAGGCACATGGCAGACCCTGGAGTCGATTGGGCATGTAATGAAACAAGAATATGGTGGTGCGAATTTGTTGCAAAAGAAACTTCCAACATAAAAATGACTTAAATGCCGTTGGGACTGGAACTGCTGTAGTAGCAACTCTTGTTGCAACAGCATCCTTTGTGGGCCCATTGCAACCACCCCTTAATTATCTAGCAATGTCATCTGGAATAGCCACACTAGATGTTGGGGTGCAAGTAACAGAGTTCCTAATCAAAGTATTTCTGGTGAACAATAGTTTGTCATTTTATCTTGCCATCACATCTATCATGTTAGCCATTATGCCATCTCTTCCTACTCCAAAAGAGGGTCTTGTGTTTGGGCCATTTGATGACCTAAAACGAAGTTGAAGGACCATATCCATAGCCATAGGGATGCTTTTAGCATCCATTAGTAGTGTGTGTATTTCTTTTGCAGCTTCTTCACTTGTAGTGATACCTTCCCAACATGGAGGGTTAATGGCTTATAGTACATCAATAGGTGGATTAATATGTTGTATAGGGATTTTTTCTTTTTTTTTACGTTTGTTAAGATTGATTTGCCCTCGAAATACTTTCATTAAAAAGTTGTACAAGAAGATTGGTAAACTTGAAACGTATCAAGATTTATCAACAAATTAGCTTTTAGCTCTAATTGATTTGAAGCACTTGGTGTAAATACATGTGTGGTGGACTGTAACATCCATATTATGGTGAAAGAGAATTGAAGACAATATATGTTTCGTGGATAAGAAGAAGTTGATTAGGCAAAAAAAAATTCCTTTTTCATTCTATGTTTTTGTAGTACTCGAGAGCAAAACAAGAGAAGTATGCAAGGCCCTTCAACAGCCGATGCTAGTGAATGGAATTATGAGTTCTGATTTTGGGATGGACTGGTTCATTAACGATGAATCCATGACTTTTGTAGATGGTAAGTACTCAATCAACTCATTTATTTTCTTCAATATATTGATGTCTTTATGTTTGGAGAGTGGCAATTTGATTTTATCTTTCTAACAAAAAAATATTGACCCTTATCAAATGTATGATTTGTGTTCTGTCTAGTAATGTGATTTGCCTGAAAACTTGTATCCGACATTAGTTTAGTAACTACTATTTGGTTTTTCAAATTTTGTATTGTCCTTTTCAACCTAAGGGTTGGGACCTTTCTTACATATCTATAGTATAGAAAAGAATATATGTCAAGTAATTGGCATTTCCTCCTTTAGTTTAAGCTCTTTTAATTGTCCCTTGTCGTCTTTATAACATTAAAAGAATAGGTAATTCAATAGTTTCATTACACATCAAATGTGTACTTGACATATCATAGTTCTAAATCATTACTCTTTGGTCTAAGTAGAAAAGCCTAATGTGTTGCCAGGATGCTATTCCAACTTTGTCATTATGAGAAGTGAAATTAAATATAAAATTGTGGAGTTTTTGGAAGATTTCAAATGATGGTAACATGTAAGTTGCCCAAGTATTATTTGCCCAAGTATTTTTTGGAATATTTCAAATGATGGTACTAAGCAAGTTGCCCAAGTGTGCAATGGTTATGAATAAAGTTTGACTAGTTTCACCATTTGTTATCTACTTCACAGATTCCATATACATTTTTTCCAATCCTTGCCAATTGTCATGGAATCTTCTTGTCTAGTGGTCTTTTTTAGCTATTTGTGCAACAGCTTAGCCTTGTGAATCCATTGTGAAAAAGACTAAAGAGAAACATATTAGTGTGTTCATTTACCAACATGGGATTTTATTTTTTAGGTTAATCCTTTGGTCATGTGTTTTGGGTATTTGAATGAAGGTACCTTTGAGCTTCCAAGGTAAAACATTGAAACGTGCAAATCTACAACTATGGAGGAAGATTTTAATATTCCAAGAAGGAAGTATAATGGTGTGTCCAACAAACATGGGGAATATACAATGTTCTAGTGTTGGACAATTTTATTCTTATTTTACTAATATGTCATAGCAATTAGCTCAGTCTATAGCAAAATTGTGGGATGTAATGGTCTCATTTACATGGACATATATGCTAGTATGAAACGTCTTATCTTATTTTGAGTTTTATACAGTCCCCATAGCTTGTGCATTGCAATTTGATGATTTTCATGGTTGGGCTAGTGGCCATCTACGAGCATGCTATCTTATGCTTGATGGAGATCTTTAAATATAGAAACCTCAAGTTTTTGGGAAGAAATTGATGCAGCCCTTTATATATCTTGTGATAACAAACCTTGATTGCACTTTCAATGTTCTTTTCTTAAAAGTTTATATGATGTCAAAACAACTATGCATAAGGAATTTCTTTTAACTAAGCAAATTCTATTTGTTGTTATACACTTATTTTTTGTAACTATACATTTGAAATCCAATGTGTGGTAATTAAGCAATCTTTAGATGTAAGTCAAATTGTGAAAGAAAGGTGGGAAGGATCCCTAAGTTGTATTCTTTGTATATGAAGAAATTTCACTTTCAATAGTCCCAACCCTTTTGACAAGGGTCCAACATAGATTAACTATCATTATCACTTGTTTGAAAAGTGATCCAAAAAAAAAGCCTAAGTTTTCGTATCTCTAATAGCTTTTGTTTTTCAAAGAGTTTAACACATAAGTAAGATTGAAGATGATTTATTATCTTGAAAAACCTTAGGTGAAGAAAGGAGTGAACAATTTGCTTTCCTGGGTAGCTATTAAGGAGGAAGAAACATTCCAACCTATTCAGTAAACAATGCATAATCTCTTGGCAAGCATTTTAATCTATTATTTTTATGAGCACATGCAATTTCTTGCTTAATCAAACCTTAAATCTTTTGTCCCAATACTCACCAAACACTTTGTTGTCATGTAAGTCATTTGGGTTAGCATTAGGCATGTAGTTCTTACTTTTGAAACATCTTTCAACCAATGATGCAATCTTTTTCTTTTCGATTTAAAAAAATTGAGTTTAGGAACATAGTTGATATGGTTGATTACATTTTATCAGTGGTGTGATGGTAATAACTTTAAAAAACTCAGTTTTGACCTATGCATAGTAGGTAAGACCAGACCTAGTTTTTAATCCAACTTGCCTAAAACAATTTAAAAGTTGAACCCAAAACTGGGGTTCTTTGCAATTGAAGAATTAGGTCCAAAACTGGACTAGAGGTTTTGTCAAAATGTTTTTTAAATCCTTGAACTCGAACTAAAGATTCTTTCTAAGTAAAAAAAATGTTGGAACTATGACTAAAGGTTGTTTTGAATAGTTAGAACCGGTCAACACTAGTTCACACATTATGTAGGAGAATGTACATTAGTGTAGGAGAATGCCCCATAGTTGGGGCAATCTGAAATGATGGTCTACCCCATTGCATTACCAATGTTGGGCAGTTTTTCACTTTTCTCAAGAACTTCTAGTTCTACCTTTTGAAAAAATATTCAAGTTCATCCAGTTTGGGATCTACATTTGAATGGAACTAGGAACCCAACTTTGGATTCAATTCTTCAAAAAATATGGATTCCATTTGTGAAAATCAAACCCAGTTTTGGTTGACTTTTATGCAACCCATACCAAAAATTTAATTTTTTACCAGTTGTTAGCAATGGTTCTAGCCAATTATTTAGGGGAAAAAATGTAATCAAAATGTAATTATGGTTTTTAAAAATTATAACTTGGTTCTGAGTCCAATACAATCATGGAATTTAGACCAGTTTGTTGGAACCAAAATTAGAACTTCTAGTTCCAAACTGTCAAAGTGAATGACCAACCAACACTACTTTTACTTGGCATAGAAATCTACATGAGTCTTCATGATGAAAAACTCTCAAAATTTTCTTAATTTTGTTTGGAAGGAACTAAAGGAAGCTTCCTTTTCCTCAAACACATTAAGCTTAAGATCCATCTCACTTAAGTTCCACCCTTAAGGAGTCCCATAACATGACACCCATCATGTGTTTGGACAGCCTTAGGGACGGAATCTCAAATGTCTTTTCCTTAAGAAAGTTAGGTTTTCCAAAGACATGATGTTTGACATGTTACACACATTTTGGGCGTGTAATAGCTATTAGTTAACTATTACAAACCCACAACGTGCATAGATGACACCCATCATGTGTTGGGGTAGCATCATGATTATGACCATACACATTTTCATTGGGCAAATGGGCAGACAATAAATAAATAAAAAGCATGCAATAATTTTGTACTGCCTACAAGAAGGACCCATTACTTATTTAACATAAGGTGGAAAGTTGGGTAGACCATGAGCCTAGAAAGTTATGATTGGTTCTCAAGAAAACCAGTCATGAAAGTTGTTTTCCAACCTCATAAAACCCTATGCCATTCTCTTAATATATTTGGACATCATGTTACATGATGTAACACGACAAGTGAACATTCTAAAAAATGAAATGCATGCAAAGCTAGGTGTTTCATTTTTTGAATTGCCCATATAACTTTTTTAAAATAAAAAAACTTACCATGATACTTAATGGGTGCCCATATGATACCCATTGGGTATCTCCCAAAAAAGTTGTATGATTTTTTTAATGTGATACACAACAGGTGCCTAGTTGGTACCCATTGGGTATCACAACCTTACACACATCAGGGAGTATGTGTATGGAATTTTGGACTTGTATGTTGTGTCACTAATTCATTAGACATGAGCCAAAGCACATGTCTAGGACCTCATGGACACGAACATACACCTCTGAAATAGTAAGAAAATCAGGAAGATCCTTGGTAGTGAACCTTCATGTTGAAAATGGAGGGGCATTCATATGCCACCATGTATCTGCTTTGGTGTGTGTTTTAATTTTTTTCTTGTGGTATCAGGTAGGTATTTGGAGAGTACCCATTGGGTATAGTGGGTATGTGGAAAGAAAACAATATGGAGCATTTTGGAGAATGGAATGTCTACACTTGTGAGCATTTGGTTGTCGTAAATGACTTACTGGCTTTTATGTTGTGTAAGTCTACTTTCAAATACATTAGGAAAAAGTTTCAGAGGTCTTTATATCGATGGCATGTGGACAAGAAATGTTTTTCCATTGTATTCTTGTCCAATAGTTACCACTTTGGTTTATACTAACTATCCACATGTACTATGTACCCACCTTTGTAACCAGCAAATGTCTTATGTACTGATCTATGCTACTTACCCACTTACATAGGTAGTTACTAAAATAATCGTCCTGAGGAGACTCCATCAATTGAGTGTTTCCACTTGTTGAGAAAACTGTAAGGGACTCACAAGAATGATTCCAATCATACAAAAGGTGTACATAAACGTGGATGGCTGAAAATAAATATAATTTCATTACCAAAAAATGGATGTTCAACTTGAATGAATTTTGCATGGATTGCCATCCCAAACACGCTGCAAAATGATGCACAAGGTCACGTCACAAACAGGATCAAAATGACATGATTATTGGTGCTACATTTGAAACAAATGAACAAAACTTTTTTTGCAACCTTTTCCATTCGATTACACTTTTATAACACACAACACAAAACAAGGTTGGATGCACCTTAGTAAGATTTAACAGTTGGATTAAGGGTTTGATAGACTTACACCAAGAGGGAGGACTGTCTTGTGTAAGCACACGGCCCCTTGGTATGCTTGCTTGCAAGAATACCATTATGATATTATTAGTATAATCTTTTATGTCCTTACTATAGGCTTTCTTACTTTAGGAAAGGATATTTTAATACCCCTAGGTTATGTGAATGCACATGATATAACTAATGTTTTTTTTTGTCAACTATGTAATGTGGTCAAGGTGGCAATCCATAACCCAATTTAGCCAAATTTGGTTATTAACAAATTTAAATATCCATATGTATTTTTGGATATGAATTTGACACAAAGCATAAAAATTTGGTGAATTTCAAATTTTTTTGTAACCTTTGTATTTTTCTCGAAAAAAATTCCAAAAATTGCAAATATTGTGGAAATTTGCACCAAAAAGGGGTTAGGTATAATGTGTTTAATTCATAGTAACTATGTTCTAATCTCTTAAGTACTTACCCCTAACAAATTATTCACATTGTAAGGCACCAAATCACCATTGCACCAAGAATAGAAATCCCACATAACTCAGTTGTATGAACTTTAGTTAAGTTGACATCAAATTTCACATTGGTGACCTATCCTATAATGAATTGTTGCATAAGTAGGCAAGTTGGTAAGCTAATAAATGACTAGGGGCATAGTCTCAAAAATATGACCCACTGTCGTGATAATTAATTTTTTAAATTATGTAACTGAAAACAAATCATGTGAAAATTTATTGTGAAATAGAAATTTTTTAATGTATTATCATTTAATATTTATTGATAAAATTGTTGTAAAATATAAAATGTTTTAAAAAAAAATTGCATGTCAAAAAAAACTTTCTTAGCACTATAACCAATCTTAATAGTCCTTTTGTAACATCAATTAACACAAGTTCTAAAAAACATTTGAAGCTCTCATTTTATATTTTCAATGCATTATTCTTTATCATCAATTTTTGTGCTTTAATATCATTTTTTTGATAAATGTAGCCATAACTTTAATATTCTATTTTGAACCACTATGAATGGAGTAAAAATTAAAATGTATAAATTTATAAATATTAAAAATATTATGATGATTTGAAAAATGAACATGAGTTTATTTTGACTTGTACTTGTAATTTATTTAACAAAATTAGTTAAAATTTTAACTTATTTGTAAAGAAACAATTGTAATAAAAATATAGACAATGAACAAAGCATCCCATGTTTTCTTAAGAACCACACCACAGAAGGGTGTGAATTCATGTTCTTTTAATAATTACACCTCACAAGGGTGTGGGTTCATGTTTCTTTAATAATCACACCTCATATGGGTGTGGGTTGTGTTTGCACATTTGCACATGTAACTTGGTGTGTAACTTGATTACACAATTACTTAGGGGTAAGTTGGGTGTAAGTAATTTCATGGGTAACTTGATTACACAATTACTTAGGTAATTGTTTAATGAGGTAAGTTGGATGTAGGATTCCATAATGCATTAACTTATGTCTTGTGCACCATGTGATGTTGTTTGTTTGTGATTAATTGTGGAATCACATGGGGAAACCATGTGATGTTGTTTTCTTGTAATTAATTGTGGAATCACATGGGGAAACCATGTGATGTTGTTTTCTTGTGATTAATTGTGGAATCACATGGGGAAACCATGTGATGTTGTTTTCTTGTGATTAATTGTGGAATCACATGGGGAA
>Ga0116231_10009378_pt1 | contig 16566 bp, 13 predicted proteins | sample S1TSphgellanicum_2_FD_89695 | JGI IMG/M metagenome (GOLD analysis project Ga0116231, IMG submission 89695) | Host-associated microbial communities from peat moss isolated from Minnesota, USA - S1T2_Fd - Sphagnum magellanicum MG | ecosystem: Host-associated > Plants > Peat moss > Unclassified...
TATTAAATAAATTTTAAATAAAAAAAAGAATAAATTTATTTTAAAAGAAAGAGTTCTTTGGAATTTGAAATTATATTTTTTTTTTTTTAAAAATTTCTTAAATTAATAAAAAAAAATGAGGTTTTTTTTTTTTTTTTCCTAATCATACCTGCTTGGTATCTCAAGAAAAAGAAAAATGGCCTCTGGGCTTTACGAAAATTGAAGCCCAGCAGCAGCCATAATAGGCTGGGTATCACAGGACCCAAAAAAAGGCCTCTGTGCTTTACGAAAATGGAAAGCCCAGCAGCAGCCATAATAGGCTGGGTATCACAGGACAAAAAAAAGGGCCTCTGCGCTTTACGAAAATGGAAAGCCCAGCAGCAGCCATAATAGGCTGGGTATCACAGGACAAAAAAAATGGCCTCTGGGCTTTACCAAAATCGAAAGCCCAGCAGCGGCCATATAGGCTGGGTATCACAGGACCAAAAAAAAAGGCCTCTAGGCTTTCTGAAAGTGGAAAGCCCAGCAGCAGCCATAATAGGCTGGGTATCACAGGACAAAAAAAATGGCCTCTAGGCTTTTCGAAACTGGAAAGCCCAGCGGCCATAATACTCTCTGTAAGAGTATCTCCAAATACACTAAGAAAATCTGGCTGGGTTTTTACAAATGTCGGCAGTCTAATATCACCTGCATAGGCAATCGACAATATTAGCCCATCTTTCTTCCTTGCAATGGGTTCATGGGCCTCGTTGCCGACAAGTGATGTCCAGCCTCTTCTCTGTGTAAGTAGGCTAGTATGAGCAACTCTTGATTCACGAGAGAGACCCACGGTGCCCTCACTGTACATATAAAGAGCTCCAACTGTTGAGGTGCATGTCAGAATTCGGGGAACCGTGCACTTCAAAGCTTACGAAGAGCCGTCTCTTTTTTCAAAGAGTTGGGGAAGGGGTGTGTGGAGGACAACAAATAGACAACAATCCATTGCAGAAAGAAAGAGCCCTTTTGTGAATTTTTTTTCTTGCTCCTGTATTCTTGAAGTGGTCGATGATTCGAGGGTCAATTTGATCGGGCTTTTTTTTACAGCTTTTGTGTAACTTCTCTAGCTTCGTCTGGTCCAAGTTTTGGGGGTTATAGCATTTCAAAGATGGTGGATGGGGGGGAAGCAAATTGGAAGGGTTCTGGTCGCTCGCAGACTAAACTCAAAGAGAAACTGAAACAGGCCAAAGACAACAGAGTTGGTAGAGGACCGGATCGTTGTGTTCATTCTCGACAAGTTCCGTGTCGTCAGTTCGCGGCCTCAAGTTCAGGTTCTCAAGCAACCGGGAATCCTGAAATTGTCTCTGACGTTTTGCCAATTACTTCTGTGGAGCAAGTTGTCGAGTTTGATCTGGATTATGGTCTTCGACAACCGTTTTGTGTGACTGATCTCGATTTTCTGGAGGAGTTCCCCGACCTCGTTGCGGGAGATCTAAGGGTGGACCGCAGCATAGGGGTGAGATATCGCAACGGCTCATACACAGCAGAGATCCGCGTGACAAAACGCAACAAGAGAATTTGGCTGGGATCGTTCAAAACAGCCGAAGCAGCTGCTCTAGCACACGATGTCGCCACTTTCTTGCGTGCCACTTACTTTGGCGCTAAGGATCCAACATACAACTTCGACAGTTCTCCATCCTCTTTTCCTCCCTTCGACGAAATCTCACATCTGAACTCTGATGAGGAAAAAATTGAACTCATCAGAAAGCTTGCCAAACAGTTTGCACAAGAAGAAAGACGCCACTAAACAACCGACAGTTTTAGGTTCTGCTTCTTCGCTTTGTATCATTCTTCACTCTCATCTAGATCTCGCTCTTCCTTCTTCTTCTTCACGCCCGGTTTTCTCTTCTTATGGAGTCGGGACACACCTTCCTCGCACCTGTGCGACGGACATGGCAAGAGGCAGAGCTTACGGCGATGGAGATTGGGCCGCCCTTCTGTACACTACGCCGTAGATACTAACTCCTTGTGAAAATTGGCCCTCTACATACATTACACTGTACATACTATGTATATTTCTTGTCAAAGTTAGTCCTCGCCTTGAGCTGTTGCTTGCTTGTTGAGGTGATGTATTTTCTTCCTCCTGTGTAAGTTCTGGAGTTTGGAGCGCAAGGTGTCATCCTAGGAAAATAAGATAGTTTTTTTTTTTAAAAAAAAAATTTCATTCAAAAGTTTTGTTTTTTGTTTTGATTTTGCATTTTTATTTATTGTTTCTAGCTTTGTTTAGCTTAGTTTTTATTTTAAAATTTTTGATTTTTTGGTTGCAGGATTATTCTTTTCTTGAACTCAATTTTGACTTGCATTCTAAATTACATTGTATTTTATTTTTATAAATATCCTTTATAAATACTTTTGTAAATTGTAAATGCATTTGTAGATTTGTTTGCTAATAGCCTAAAGGTTTGCATATTATGTTTGGTTTTTTCACCACTCATCTGGCAGATCTTGCAACTGATAATGGAAGAGTCATCCCTATGCAAAAATGGCTAAGAATTCAAAGGATTATGAGCCTGCCATTGAGGCCTTCAACAAGGCACTCACTGAGCATTGGAATCAAGACACCTTGAAAAAACTGAATGATGCTGCGAGAGCAAAGAAGGATCTTGAACAGCAAAAATTTTATGACCCATCACTTGCAGATGAAGAGAGGGAAAAAGGTGAAGTCCAATTTCATACTAAGATCAAAGCTCCAGATTTAGAATTACATAGGTTTGTGCAGGTTTAATTGAATTGAAGTGACAATCATTAATACTGAATTGTATCACATGGAGTTTTTGCAGGGAGTGAACTTTTCAAGAGTGCACGGTATCCCCAAGCTGTGAAGCATTATTCTGAAGCCATCAAAAGAAATCCCACAGATGCCAAGGCATGCACTTTGCAACATAACTTCTACCTTTCATGTGGGAGGGTGTAATGACTGTTTGAGTATTAACTTCTGCCAACCTCCTTTCCAGCTGTTTCTGTTTGAATGCTGGAATTGATTTCATGCTATCCTGTTGTTGATCAGGCATACAGTAATAGGGCAGCATGCTATACAAAGCTAGGGGCTTTCCCAGAAGGTCTGAAGGATGCCGACAAATGCATTGAGTTTGATCCTTCATTTGCAAAGGGGTACTCACGGAAGGGTACATTTCAGTTTTTCATGAAAGAACATGACAAAGCTCTGGAAACCTACCAGGTTTGTTCCCTGCTTCACACTTGGCTTCTACATTCACCAGCTCAGTCTTCCTTGTAGGTTCTTACCAAGTCAGGAAATGAAGAGCTGGGAAGCCAATGGCAATGTGGTACACTGCTTGTATGCTCATTCCTAGAGTTATGTACATCTGTTTGTGTAAGTTGTAAGTGATTGATTTTCAATATTGTCATTTTCCCTGACAACTGGGTGCTTTTGGTATAGACTGGTCTGAAATACAATGATGGTAATCAAGAACTGATGGATGGAACGAGCAGGTATGTTCGTGTGCTCATGTTTGCCTTTCTCAATTCCTCTTCTGTTTCTTATGTGAATAGTTTAAAAGTGGGGATGTGCTCGAACAGAAACTTGTAATACATGTTAAATTGAAGGAGAAGCAGGTTGTTTTATTTGTTGACTTTGTGAGTGTGGCCATTGATTGGAATTCCTTCTGATTTTATTGCAGTCCATTTTGTCAGGATGGCGACCACAATAGGAAGCTATTACTAACTTTCACGACCATGTTGGCAGGTGTAATGAGCAAATTAACAAAGTGACGAGAGGTGACATTAGTGCAGAGGACCTGAAGGAAAAACAGGTCTGTCAGTCTTTTTCTTGGAGTAGTCTTTGCTCAGAGACTAATCTTATTATTATGCAATTAGCTCTGACTTCTCTTTGTTGTCATGTTTTCTTCCTACTATTTGAATTGTCCTTGATTTGTCATGAATTGATTCTGGTGGTCTCCATTGATGGCTGCTTATGTGGTGTTTGCATCTCGACTCATAATATATTGTGTCTAACTCAGGCAAAAGCAATGCAAGATCCTGAAATCCAAGGCATCCTGTCAGATCCAATTATGCAGCAGGCAAGTATGAAATTACTATATTTCCTTAGCTTAGTGTTAAGCTCACATTAAAATGCAGTTGGCATACAACTCTTTTTCATGCCATGTCTCTAGTGTAAATTAAATGTCTACCTTGTGCAAAGGAGGAAAGTAGCCAGATATCTACTGACCAGCTCTGAAGGTCGGTCTCATTGATGCTTTTGGATAATGTTTCTTAGAACAAGCAAATGTTTTGGTGTCTGTTCTGTGTGAAGGGCAATCGGCATCCAAACAGCTGTAAACCTTAGAATGAAAGAATGCTAAAGATTATGGCTGTTTGGGTGCTAATGAATGTTGAAGCAAATAGATGACCAGAGTGAAATGTTGGGTGAAACACAGGTCTTGACAGATCTCCAGGAAAATCCTAAGGCTGCACAGGAGCATATGAAGAATCCAATGGTGATGGGGAGAATTCAAAAGCTAGTTAGTGCAGGGATTGTGCAAGTGCACTCATGTTAACGACCATGTACCAAATTTTGCCGTATTTTTATTTCTCAGTCTCCAGTAGTCACTCACTCACACTTTTGGTTTTTGGTCATAGGGCAGTTACTGTAGTTTGGCTTATATATTCCTTTCCAGATTGCAGCATCTGCAGAGCTTTGATGCTTTTCACAAATAGGCTTGAGGGCTTTGAAAGCTTTTGTGAAGGTGTTTTGGCTGGGGTGTTCAATATTAATTCATGTGCTAAATTAATGGTAAATAATTTTGGACCCAATTTTGAATTGCTTTGCATTGTTGGTTAGCTTTTACAATACAATATTTGAAAGAATTTGCAATACTTGTTCCTCATCCATGTACTATGCTCGAATGTTTCATCCTTGTCAAATGTAAGGGACCTGTTACCCTAGGTTGATGTCAAATTCTCTTGACATGTCTGAAAATTTTAGAAAATATACCATCAACTTGCCTAATAATGACATTTTTTTTAAAAATAGAAAATTTTTAATACACATTAAATATGTACAAATCTGAAATTGTGGTATAATAATCTCTTATTGATTGATACAATTTGTAGATATGTATTTTAAAAAGTTTTAAGTTTGGTAGGAGTTGTAAGAAACTTGTCGATGAATAAGCATTGGAATTGTGTGATATATGATTATTTATTTTGTACCTACTCAACATATTTATAGTAAGACATTCATAAAATTTCAAAACGTTTTATTACCTCTATAAACCATTAAAGTGGAGATTCCTAAAAGGAAAAAGATTTGATCAATGGTTCATAGTTGTCTTTACTCATGTAAACTAAGTTTAGCCCTTTAAATGCTTAAAATCCTAAAATCGATAAGTTCTTTAATTATTGAAATTTCAAAACAGTTTATACTCATGATGCCCAAGGTACGCAAGGCCCAAAAAAGTAATGAATTTGACATTTAGGCTGCCAAAATCCTGAAATAATCGAACTTTTAATTGTTGAAATCTTAAAATAATTATTCAGGATGCCAAAGGTATCAAGCCCAGACTAGATTTGTCATCCCCATTGCTACAAATCATTTCCATGCAAATGAGGATATTTATGGGAGTCACTATGGACCCACCACATGGAGAATTCATTTTGACATACCCTGATATTAAGGTAGTCCATATGCAAGTTTTTTGCCAACCATTCAATTGTGTCGGCACTGTTTTTTTTTCCAATTTTGTGAGGTAGGCAGAGTGGCCTATGAGGTGATTTTAAAACAATTTTTTTTACCTCAGTGACTTTGGGGGATACTTTTCAAAAAACTTTCTTTGTACATTTAGACTTATGAAAATTGATCAGGGTATCATATTAATTATTTTTTTAATCGAGGCAATTCTCAAACATCATGTTCTAACAAATGTGATAACTGTTGATTTTCATAATCTGGATCTCAAATTTATAGGGAAAATATGGGGTGTTAGATGTAAGACAGTTCAATGCTTCACGATGGGTGAATTAAAACATACTAGAATTTCAAGCTTAAAATCTTGGATCGTTGCATCTTTGCCTTTTAAATACAAAAAAGTTTTGTAAAGCCCTAGTTGGTGCACCCATCAGGCTTTAAATCACTCATAGCGGACTAAAATGAGAGGAAAGGAATCAGAAAAAGGTCTCAAGTTCTCTTTTTCAAAAAAATTGAAGCAAAACTAAGACTCATCCTCTTCCTCTGCTTTCTGCTTTACTCCTTTCTTTTGGATGCTCAATGAACATTTGTAGCCCTCCAGTTTTTGGATCCGACGAGACAAAAAATTGCTCAATTGATTAAGAAATGAGGAAAATATTGATAAATGTTGGATGATAGATACATGTTCACTAATGGGCAATACCAGCCTCATTTGAGTTGAGGCAATATCAGCCTTATACTGATATCAGCCTGGTACCAACTTAAACCATATTCTTCACATCTGTCCCATTTGGAATAAACTTCAATATTGGTCTTTTTTCTTTAAGGATTAAACATCCAGGCAATTATAATAATCTAGTATCAATAAAAACATCCATGAAACAATTAGTTTTTAAACAAACCATGTTTTTTTTGGGTGTGTTTTGGTGGGGGAAGGGACTTTTAATTTTGACATGGAGGTGTTTTTCCCAGCCTCGCATACTTTTTGGAGCTACAAGCCTTGGAAAAATATCCAAATATATATATCCAAATATAAGGACTATTCATTTGGTAGGTACCACTGGCCATTAAATATCAGTGCTTTAAAACATTGTGTGTGGGTTACACCTTGTGGGTCCATGTGTTAACAGCCTACAGCTCGTGTAAGCCTGTGAAGATGAAAGTTTCAATATTTCCTACAGTATTTGCCTTAATGGATGTTATACTTCCTTGGCCCATTTTCACATCACTCTGGCACTGATTTCATCCAAAATTGATGTACAAGCATTTTCCTATCCTGACTTTAAGTTCATATATATTTTAGTGACCATTATTACCCTTGCAGTCACATTCCATAGCCAAGTGTCAAATTGTACTAATTTTAGGGCAAATACAAAAGGTTTGCTTTTTGGTAATAGTAACGACATGTCGGAGGAGGCTGTTGAAGCTCAGAAGTTTGACTGGTAGGGTAAAACCTTAGGATGGGGGCATTCTCAATATAAGGGGCCTAGGGCAAGGCGATAGCTAAAGCCCATGGGTGGGGACATTCTCCTATTGCTTTATGACCTTTTGGAAGATGATGAGATTGCAAAGATTAGTGACCAAGTGTGATGTGGTGGCTTGAAGCTTTGTGTTGCTTCGAGATTGTAACTTTTGTTATTTGATACTATGTATTTTTTTGTCAAGTCATTTTTATACAAAAGTTGGTGAAATTTCATGTGATTACAAGTTGGGCATGTTCTAACTTCATATGTCATATAGGAACTAAATTATCATGTTTTTCATGTTTACAAATTTGAAATTTTAGACATTTTCAACAATTTGTCCTTGACATTTTTGAAAATAATTAATATTTTAATGATTAATTAATTAATATCAAATGGCTAGAAGGTGCACGATGCATTTGAGTGTGATATGGATTATTTGATTAGGGAGTGTGCTTGTCTTTTTCACAATAAATGATTAAAAGTTCATTTTATTTTATTTTTGCATTCAGTTTTTCAAGCAAGGTGTTGATATTATTTTTTAACGTGCTTTAACTTCTATTATAAAAAGGAACATTGATTTGGTAGGAAATGTTTATTCTAAATCTCTTATTACTTTTAGATCTCATGATTTACATGCAGGCAACATTAGAGGGGTTGTGGATGAAATAGCTTCCTACCATGAGAAAGACTAGCTCTCTCCCTTCTTTGGTTCCAGTGGGCTATGCATTTGATGACCTTTCTTTGACCTTCCTTTTTGTCTTCCATGTGATGGTTCTAACCATCGATTTTTATTGGATTTTTTGTTTAGGTATTGGCAACAAAGCAAATTCATGTCATATAGTAGTGTAAACATCACAACTAACATTCATTTCCATTGTTGATATCCACCAAATTCAGAGGACATTTGTGAAAGCCAAATGTTTTGGAATTGCTTCAAAATATTATCACATCCTTAGACAAAATCATGATCTCCAAATATTTCCTAGGTTAAATTGAACCACCTCCTACAAAAATAAAACAAAATTACATGTCTTCACAATTTTTAATGTCACCAATTATTCTTTTCATGCTTGAATCTTGCACATTAATTAAAATGTCAAAGACAAAGTCAATATTCAAAACTAATAACCAAATAAAAAATGAATAATAAAACAAGATAGAGCATAATATTGTCACATGTAAAACATGCACAATTCAAAGGGAGAATGCATCTATCTTGCATACTGTAACTACTACTGATAGGCATTTCTTTGTCGAATATTTAATTATTTAGAAAAAAAAGAGCTTTGACAGTTTCACAAATTGAATTTTCCAGAATTTCAACAGTTGAGGAATAACTATGCAAAGTATGCCTTAAGTTGTGTACTTGTAAATAGTAAGCCAATGGCTGGGACAATAAACAGATTTTTCACAAGTTGAGAGTTTGATTGTCAACAATTTCAACAAACACATTTTTAAAATTCTCTTTTTTTCAACAAGACCTTGTGAGAATTGTTGTGTAGAACATCAGTTACAGGTACAATATATTTCCACTCTTTGGTAAACCTTCCCCTTTGACTGTGAACTTAGGGGTCTTTGGTTTTTAATATTAAAACTTCAATTTTTCACTATCAAAGGAGGAGGAGGAGGAGGAGGAGGCGGAGGGGGTTTTGGCTTTTTACATAACAACTCAGCCTTTGACTGTCAATTGAGGGGGGTTTTGGCTTCTTACATGAAAACCTCAAGCTTTGGTTACCAAGGGAGGGGATTTTTGTTTCTTGCATAAAAATTTCATGTGGTTTTCTTTTTCAAGAAAAAAAGTAACACAAGACAAAAGGGATGGGATGACATACATGTTAATTTTTTCATATATCTGTCCATGAGCAAAATTTATATCTTTTGACATGTTCAAAATCACTAGATCATGTCTTTGGTCAGCTTGTCAGTTTTTAAAATGCAAACTTGACATGTTGCAAGCCAAGACTGGTGCAAAAAACTAAACTTACATTATAAGACAAAGGGCCACTTTAGATGAGGGGCCAAGGTCTGGGGTCCAATGAAATAGAGGAATCCTATTGGATGAGAGCTGTAAATTGAAGCATTGCCCTTTACATGAAAGTCCAAAACCAAAAAGTGGCAAATCAAGGCTAAACTTACACGACATCACCATTTTAGAGGGAAAATCAATTGGTTCAGACACAACAAAACAAGCTAAAAGGGAGAGCCAATGATTTGAAGAACCAAGATGTAAGGCAGGGTCCAACTCAAGGATTGAATTTGCTTCAAATGAGCCGAGATTGGTTCCCAGAATTTGGACCCTGGACACCATCTAAAGTGGGCCTAAATTAGTGTCCTTAATCTAAAATTAACATTTTGTCATGAGCCAAATATAGCCCATAGGAGTAGATCCATTCAAATTTCACACCCATTATGTGGGTACTTGTGAATGTCCACCACATCCAAAATAATGTGCATGTGCAAGCTATTCGCTTAGCCTCACCCATATATATGAAAAGAAATTCCATACAGATGATCAATTAAATGCCAACACATAAGCCAATCATTGTGAACAGCCAAGTAAAGCAGCGGAAACTATGGCCCTTGTTTCAGGAGAGAGAGGGGAGGGCCCCAATATGGAATGACTCTTTATACCCTTGTGGGTGGTCATTTCTGATCTGGGTCCAGTACTACCTTGGCATCTTTGACAATTAATTGCATATTTTTAGAATTTTTCAATTTTTTTTACAAATAAAAAGAATTTGCTAAGGAAAATACATATAAGTTTCGAAGAACATTCTTTCAGTTGAAATGAAAATTTAAAATTTAATTATTTATTTGACAAATATGTGTCAAAGCTGCTAAGGTATTTAGCTTGTGGCGTCAAAAGTACAAATTCAGCATACATACATCCCCATCCCAATTCTATATCTTATAGTTTCAAATACGCATCTTCATGAGTCAAATTTCTAGTTCAAAAATCCTTCCTGACCTTTTTCAAACCTTTGAACCTTACCATCTTGACATCATCCAATCTTGAAATACCGTATGCAAACTAGCTCAGTGCATACCCCATCGACATGCAATGTACTCTTTTCTAGGCTAGAAGACCATTGGAGAGGAGAATCTTCACACTGTAATTAGAGTAAAACAAGCAAGATCCCTGTACCCTCGAGCACACTTCTGTTTCATGTACAGAAATGGTTATGGGTCAGAAATAAATAAGTGAACTGAATTCATGACACTTTTTTGGAGTCTGTAGTGTCCCCTCTGGGGAGGGCTTCCTCAGAATATGTCAGAATAATCAACAATAGTCAACTGGAGACAAAGTATGTAGTAGGTGCTGCAGGTGCACAGAGTTAAGTGCTTTTCATTTGATTCAAGAGAAATTCTGAAGTCAGAGTGTCTGGGTGATTGGGGTCGTTACAGACATTAATTTGCAGTTCCTGTCATGTTTCTCAAAACATAAGTTTAGATCTAACTTTAGCTGTAGTTTCAAACTGAATTCAAAACTTGCCAGAAATTACTTTGTAATGATACAACTGTTTCTTGTGACAGAAAAAGAATTTAGTTTTTTTTGAAATGATGTGTTTTTAGGATTTTTTTGTGGGTTCCCAGGAGAATGAGAAGAGGGAATATTTCAATGTAGTTCATTTCGGAATGTCATTGATTTCGAGTGAGTACGTGACAGAAGTGCCCCCACGATTGGAGTAGCAGCTGTGATCCGTCCAACATTCTCGAGTCAGAACGTTCTCGTAGCCGGCATTGTGGAGCAGCCAGAAGCTGAGCATGATTGGCTCAAACAACTTGACAAGATGTGCTGTGTACACCACACTATTTGTGCCAGGGACAGCAAAAGAGTTGGGTAGTTAAGCTTCACAAGCGCATGTCTATAGCTCACTAGACTTTAGGGTCACTGAAACACCAACTGCACAACAACAAAACATCACTAGGTGGATTCGTGCAAATAACTGGATTCATGCATACACCAAACTCCACTAACACCCATGCCAGTGCTCAATCATCCTTGCCCTAGCATGATCAAAGGGTGCAAATTATGTGGTTATAAATGCTGATAGAAAATTTGTAAATGCAATGGATTCAATTTGAATCACAAAATTTTATTCAACCAAGTTGAACTTGATTTTTCTCAAGGCACATAATATAGGTAATGGCGTGATGATGGGGGCCTCAAGAGTGCAACCCTCCTTCAATCTACAAGACCAAGAACACACACACCATCATTTTGGTGTCCAAACCTTTGCAATGTCTGATTCTTGTACAAAAGAAGAATCAGTGGCCAAGGTAATTTGAGAAGCACTTCTCCTGCTCTTGAAACATATATATAGACCAACTTGTATAGATTTTCAGTATATGTTGGAGGGTTTAATATGCATCTCCATGTGGAAGCTTGTTGATTGAAATTAGATCTTTCTTGGAGATGAAAATTGTTTATGAGAATGCTAGATCATCAATCACCTTGGGAGCATGTACATGCATATGCTTTTCTTCTAGACAGGTCAAGCCACTTCAAGCTCAATGAACTCTTTATTGTGCAACAAAAAAAAAACCTAGGTTCGGAAGATGATTCATCTTGCTCAATGCCTATAGGAGGCTTGGTGCTCATATTATGGGAGGTACTTCCCATTTCAAGCTGAATTTTTTTGGTCACATAATATGCATTCATTTGTGCATATGAAATCATAGAGCATTACAATATGATAAATTTGCAAACCATTAACACAAATGTAAAATATAAGCTAGAACTATTGTGTTTCTGATTCAAAAACAATTATTGTCCCAGAGGAAGCTAACCAAATTAGGTAGAATCACATCAATGACCCACCATCAACCAGATATCTAAATACTAGATATGCTTCAATTTCACATGAAACTAAGAACTTGTGATGTTGTTTGCTTGAAACATCATTTCTATTCAAATAAATCAAATAAAACATTTGGGGAAATTTGGAATTGAAAGTTGATAAAAAACCAGTAAACTTCAAAAATATCTTCACATAAAAGTTGATACTCAGGCTTAGGCCTGAGGAGCCATACATTATGTATTCCTTACGAGAGTCTGGCTTTTGGGTGCCAGTTTCAAAGGGCAAAATTGTTTCAAAGGGAGAAACTTCAGGACTATCTATTATGTGATACTTCAGAATATTTTTGCTTCAACTTGAGCATCCATTCTTTCTCCAATCTCCTAATAGTAGATATTTTCATCATCCCTTTGAAGGTTTTGGATGTGTTGTTCTACATCAACTACATCTTGACCTGTATGCTTCACTGGCCTGTCAGTTTGCAAAATTAAGTGGACCAGCCCCATTGGGTTCCAAGGACAATAAGACTCCAATTTTGAAGGCTACAGTGAACCAGCACCCACCAGTGCATCATCCACTGGATGCTCACTTATTACTCAGTTGTGGATGAACCTCAACTGAGTTAATATTTGGTTTCACCCTGGTAACCAATTCTTTCAGAAATAGGTCTCATGTATAGGTAGATAAGTAAGAAGAAAGTTAAACTACTAGGTAAGTAGATAATTTATACATAGGTAAGGACTGTTTTTACTACCTACTAACAACCCAAAACTAGGCAGGTAGTAAGAAAAAAGCAACTGAGCTAACCACCAGGGTTAGCTAGGGAACTGGAACCCAACAGAAAACTGTTGCGTGATAACTTATCATTCATCCTTCACGGTTAGCTGGTGGGTCCTGGTTTACTGTGGCCCAATTTTGAGCCCTTCTAATTGGGTACTGGAAGCCTGGAGGGTTTTGGTCTCGTCGGTAAAAGTTCCATTCAAGCCACATTCGTTTTTTAATGCCATGTTTTCTATTATTATCCCCCCATATTGTGGTTGGTTCTTGCGCCATTTTTCTGGCTTCTACAGTTAACAGCCAATCCAGAACAGAATTTCCCTACTGGCCCTAGCTACTTGACCTCCAATGACTATTGAAGTTTGAACCGTTGCTCACTAAAGTACCAGGGATTACTGTACCTGTAGCCACGAGGAGCTGTACATGCCACATGGTACTATAACGACCTTTAATGGGCTGCCTTGCTGATGTGTCACTTCCTTATTGGAGATCCTCCAACTTCTATCTCATGTTAAGTTGCCTGTATATCATTCTATTTATTGATGAAAAGTGATCCTCTATCCAGATGGATTCTATCATGCATCCACGTGCTGATCAGGTTACCAAGGTACATTACTCTGGTTAGGTCTGGTAAACTTAGTCCATATCAGCCTTTTTTTTTGGGCGAACAATCCCCAAAAGTTGACACTCCCAAACTTTTCTGGCGAAAACCCCCTTTTTTCTTAAAATCAATTGGCCAGATTGCGCCCCTTTTTGAGGAGTGAGTGGCCACAAGTATGCATACTGGCTACACTTTTAATGCTCCTGGAGAAAAGTATCGTCAGTTAGGCGAATTATGACTGAATCTGTGTGGGGATAGTAGCCCGTACTGCAACACTTAAAAAATGAAAAAAAAATGACTGGTCCATATCCTACCAGTGTTTTTTGTCACAAATTTGTGTTCCTAGCTAAAGTGGCTGCCACTCATTGAAAAATGTAAAACAATTGATGATCATCCCTAGGAAGATTTAGCCAAATCTGGCTATAAACCTGAAATAAAGTACAAATCTTTAATCATCCTTCCATATGTTTTGGCTGCACAATGAAAACCACATATATGAATGTGGCAATTTTTACTTTCTTTTTTGGGTCCTTCACTCCAAAGTCAGTCGTTGTTCAACTTTTTCATTTTTTATTCCACTTTTTGGCAATATATCACCAGTAAAAAAATAGCTGTATCCTACTTCCTGTAAAAAGTATTAAGTTTTAGTTGGTAGCAAAACAACACAAAAGGATGATTAATATTTCCACTTTCATATTTTGCTTTTACAGGTTTGGGGGCTAAATCGTCTTAGGTGCATTCACACTTGATGTTAGGCACTTTAGTGTGGAGTCGCGTAACACCACGCTAGTCATTTAGGACTTAAACCCACTTACCATGATCATTCTATGTTAAGCTAGCATTCACTTAAATTTAAAATACCGTCCATTTAACATTGGGTGCCACCTAGGATGTCACCTAGATTTTCATTTAACACTGACTTAACATCAAGTGTGAATGCACCATTATAGATTGATCACGACTTCAGCTACATCACAAAATCAGGAAATAGAAGAAAGCATTTGGTTCAAATCTCTCCCTTTCAGTCATGTCATGGTTTCAAGGTTGTGACTTTCCATTATGTGCATGATGGAATTCATGATCTTGTCATGTTGTCATGATCATAACTAACGTCTTGAGTACCATGGAGAGTCCTCCCATGACCATGTACTATGGTACAATGGTCCTGACTGCTGAGTCCGACTCCACTAGCCCAAATCCCAGAATCTCAGTGTCTTTTTAAGGAATTTTTGTTTGCAGCCAAAGTGGGGATTCTTTGTTGGAAGATTTTTTAAAAGGGGGTGATTATTCCTAGGAAGATTTAGCCAAATCAGGCTTTAAACCAGAAATAAAGCACAAATCTTTAATCATTTTTCTATGTGTTTGCTGCACAATGACAACCAAATGCATAAATCTCGCAATTTTTACTTTTTTCCCCTCATTTCTGGCGATTGAAAACCTCACTTTTTTTATGGATTTTAAAAAAAAATTATTTCACATTCTGGCAAGATTACTCCAGTAAAAGAAGGTTGGGGTGGCCGATTTCAAGATACTTTACCCTGAGGTCAGTTTCATCATTAAATAATCCTCAAAATTGGGAAATGAAATTCTGTGAAAATATGAAATTGAGACGTTGAAAATCATCATTATGATAATTATCATAAGCTATACTGTGAATAATTTCATTACTCATATCACACTATAATAGTAAATGATGGAAAAAATAATAATTTCAAAATTAAAAAAATGAATTCGTTTTTGAAAAATAATTATTCGTTTTGGTCAATGTGGAAACTGACCTAAGGCTACGGTAGCCATGAGGGGACCTCATTGACGAGACCAGAATAGGGATGAAACGGCGCCACCGGTTTGTCCCAAATGCCAAGGTAGACGTCAGGGGGCTCCTTTTTCCTTGGAGGTTTTTTTAAATGTACCTAGAGAGAGCCTTACCTGGTGTAAACAGCCAGTGGGCTTTACAAAAATGTAATTGCCCACCTTTGTGGGCATTAGGTGTAGGGTAAAGCCCAGGGTGGGGGCATTCTCATGATAAGGGACCTGGGACAAGGCGATAACCGAGTTCCGCCTCACATTTTGGGAATGTCCCACACCCTAGGGCTTTACCCTTTGTAAAGCACAAGGCAAAATTTATCATGAACCAAACCTATGTAGATCACAATTTGTATGAATGGGAGGGTTCTTATGCCTACTCCTCAATAGTGGGAGGGTTCTTACGTCTAAAAGGAGGCATAATTTCCCTCCAATCCTTGAGGAGTGGGCACAATATATCCCTCCCAATTTGTAGGAGGGAAATTGATGGATATTAGTGATATTTTGTATTTTCATGTTCAAAGTTCCACATGAGTTCCAAAGCAATCGAAGACAAATTTCCTTTACACAAATTTAGTTGCTAAAGGAAAGTCGCAACCATACTATTACAAAATCCATAAAACCTCCAAGATTTTTCTTAGTGTATTTGGAGATATGCTTATATAGTGTAAAATTTTGTGGGGCATTTTTGAAAGGGACACACCTGCATGCATGGGCATTCTGTTTTCCAAAATGCCTTGTGTCAGTTTTTTTCATGATACCCATCAACTATCACAGGAAATTTTGTATTAATAAAATCATGTCAATTTATACTTAGTGACATGCTTTGGGGGGCGGGGTGGGGGGGGGGAATGATCTTGCTCATCAGAATGAGTTTTGGAATGAGCAAGGTTTCTAACATAGAATGATCTTGCTTTGTTATAAACCTTGCTCATCAATTTAAAGGCATGAGCTCCAAATTGTGAATACCTATGACATTTGCAATGCAAGAAACATGAAATGACAATTTAATTATAATAAAGTTTTACAGTGTTTCATCAATAAAAGTCCTAAGATTTAAAGAAGTTTGTATCTCGCCAAACAATTAGACAATTTCAAATGTCATAAATGATAAATAAACACAGTGTATACAAGAAAAGGTCCCATTTTGAGGAGTATATTGTATATCTATTTATATAATATCCTTGGTTTTTGTCCACTTGTGATGGTGTCCGGTTGTTTTTTCCATCCATTCATCCCATTATCCGTCCCCTCATTCGGGATAAAAAATTAAAAAAATAAAAGTTTTTAAAAAAAACTAAAACATGAACCAAGTTTAAGGAAATAGGGGATTTCATCGTGTCCGAAGGTTATGGGTACCCACTAGAAACTAAATAAATAAATAAATAAAAATAGAAAAAAATGAAGATTGACAAAATAAAAATAAAAAAAATAAAAACACGAAACAAACATAAACAA
>Ga0116231_10009380_pt1 | contig 16565 bp, 14 predicted proteins | sample S1TSphgellanicum_2_FD_89695 | JGI IMG/M metagenome (GOLD analysis project Ga0116231, IMG submission 89695) | Host-associated microbial communities from peat moss isolated from Minnesota, USA - S1T2_Fd - Sphagnum magellanicum MG | ecosystem: Host-associated > Plants > Peat moss > Unclassified...
ATGGAAAGGGCTTTTGCACAATTGGTCACTACAATGCAAGAGATCACAAATGAATGTAAAGAAGGCGATGTGACATTTTGTGAACATGCCACCTCACACATGAGAATATTGGCATGTAATATTCGTAACATACGAATCACAAAGGCAAATGCAATTTCACACCCAAGATTGGTGTTACACCGCGTAGAAAATGGAATGGGAAATAATGTCAAACAATTCAAAGATTGGCATGAAACAATGCTCAATCACACAAATGTATGTACTAAACGATGTCATGAATAAATGTCTCAATTACTAATCAAAATTGTTACCATTGGCATTAAAATTTTTGTTTTACAATCAATTTTGTAGGAGGAAACCATAGCCCAAACACAAAAAGTGTGAAATGCAAAAACACAATGATAGTGATAATATTAGTGTTGAATGCAAATATTATAACTAGGCCCCAAAATCCCAGTTTGTAGAAATAAGTACAAGTGCAAATATTACAATTAGGCCCCAAAATTCCAATTGGTAAAGGTAAGTGTGGGTTTAGGTATTGCAATGAAGCCCCAAAATTCCAATTGGTAAAAGTAAGTACAAGTGTAGGTATTGCAACGAAACCCTAAAATTCTAATTGGTAGAGGTAAGTATAAGTTCGGGTATTACAAGTTTAAATGAAGAATCAACCTTAAATGCAATACCCACGTTTCAAAAAAATCCATCTAGATGGTTTGGATACCCTTACGTGAAGACCTAGCCCTAAACACAATACCCACATGCAAAGTCATTTTGAAATAACCCAACCCTATATGTAATACCTGCATTCAAGGTCACTTTGAAATTACACATGTGGGGTTTAAGCCTCTTTAAATGAAAATCCTACCCTAAATGCAATACCCGCATTTTGGGTCACAAAAATAACTAGTTCATTTCAAAATATTATGCTAATAAATGTGTGTATAGAGGTTGGGGTTATTGATTAGGAGTTCCATGATTTTTACTTTGTTTCATTGAATTTGAAAAAAGGTTGTATTGTTTGTGGAATAAATAATACAACAACAATTGTGATCAAACTTATCTTGGTGTAGGAATTTTTCATGGAAATTTTGAACTAGCAATCTATAATGTGGAATAATTATCTTAAATAGTGATTTCAATAACTTATTAAATATATATATATAATTAAGTTAATCAATCAAATGTTAGATCAATCAATTTGATTTTTAGATCCAACTTTTTATTATCCAAGTAAATAAAGTTAAACCAAATGATTAGTTAATTATTTTAAATAAATAAATGATTATTTAATTCTTGATAATTAATCATTTAAATTATTTGAAATAGTGGTCTATTAATTATTTAATTATATGACAAAATTTGGTGATAATTCATTAATTATCAAAAATATTTTACATTAAATTGGGGGGAAATTTTTAAGGTTTAGACATATGTGAAACAATATAATCATTCTATATCTTCTTTAAAAATATTGGAAAAATCTGGTTGGAAAGATCACACAAAGGTCAAAAGCAAACCTTATGTGAAAACCCAACCTTAAACATAATACAAAGTTTATTGAGATCAAAAAATTAAAAGTTCAAGCTTAAAATTTCTTCAAATATGTTCATATTTATGTTTTTTCCTTTTTAAAGTTGTAAACTCATTTCAAAATAAATAAATAAATAAATATTCTAATTTAATAAGATTTTAAACTATGTTTATAAAAAAATTAAAGCACATAATTTTTCTATTTTTTTTTTGGTTTCACATAGTAATAAAAATGATCTTTCCCATATATTAATCCTATGTTTGATTGAAATTTTATTTTATACTTTTTTGATACATAATAAATAATTTATTGGTTAAAATAATCAGATAGTGGGTAGAAAATATTATATATTTTATACATATATAACACAAGTCATTATGTAAACTTTATTTTTTATGATGTATAATACTAGTTTAAATATTGGTCCAAATATATTGTTATTTATAACACATTATATATAAATAATGATATTATGAAATTATACATTTCAATACATATTTATTTAAAATTATATATATATATATGGTTATGTATATTGCAATTATTTTTAATGAAATTTTTTTTTAATGTGATTTTAAAAATTCCAAAAATATTAATAGCTAGGTATGAAAATGTTCATAAATTCTTAAAAGCCATGCCAAAGTTTGTGTGGATTTGGAAGCTTTGTGAAGGCTAAGTTGTTATGTAATGTTTTCGACACCTTCAGAAGTTGAAACATGATTCGACTATCCAAAAAACACAATAGTGTTCATTAAAAAAAACCAAGACTCTATAGCCTTGACAAATTACTAACTTCAACAAAAGCTCATTGCCAAGGTTGTAAGATTAACTAAAGTGTTGACATTGACCAAACTAAACAACCTAGCCTAAACATGAGTAATAGGTTAGTAAACTACTTGTTAAGTAACCTAATTAACTACCTAATAGGCTACCTACGTAATAGAGGCCAATTATGTAGTTTATTCATTAATGTAGGCCTTTTAGGTTAATATTTTAAATAGTTTATGTAGGTATTGAAGGCGGTTGAACTTATTTAGTAAACATACTAATTATATAAGTAGTTTACTAGCCTAGGCCATGTAAGCCTAATAAGCATTTATGATGGTTAAATGTCTATTCCTTATTATATTATAACATAATAGATTTGAACTAAAAAACTTTATTAAAAAGAAAGCACATTTTTTCATATAATTGTTATAAATACATATTATTGGATTATGATTCAAATTTAAAGCTTGGGAAACCCTAAATTAATTAACAATTTTTTTACAAGTCCATAGTAAATAAAATAAACCTACGGTGCATTTTAGGGGGAATTTTACATGCAAAATAATGCAATATATATTTTTAAAGAAAGTGAAAAAAATCAACTTGGAGATATTAACAAATGGCTTAAAACATACCTTTTTTTAAGTTTTGTTATAGATTTTATTTAATTATTAATAAAATTAAGGCTAAATTTGTAATTGGTGAAAGTAAGTATGTGTGTGGATATTGCAAAATTATATGAAACCTTAACCCTAAATGTAATATTTACATGTAAGGTCACTTTGAAATACCCAATATGTAGTTTGGGTGGGCCTTTGAAAGAAAACCAAGGCCTAAATGCAATACCTACATGCAAGTTCATACTGAAATAATCCATAAGTGATCAATGCAAACCTTATGTGAAGACCCAACCCTAATTGCAATACCCGCATGTAATGTCATTTCAAAATAACTAATAAGTGGTTTGGGTATCCAAAATATGTTTTTTTATAAACTTAAATTAATTATTATTTTGAATTAAGTTTATGACAAGATGCGAGTTTTGTAATGAATAAAAAAAACCAACGACTATTATGGGACCTTATATTTGGGTATTGCAATGAATGTAAAAACCAGCGAGTATTATGGGACCCATATGGGGTGTTGCAATGAATGCAAAAAACCAACGACTATTATGGGACCCTATATGCAGATATTATAATGAATGAAAAACCAGTGACTATTATGAGACCCTATATGCGGGTATTGTAATGAATGTAAAGACTAACGACTATTACGGGATCCTATATGTGGGTATTGCATTGAATGTAAAGAACCAGTAGCTTTTATGGGACCCATATACGGGTATTGCATATTTGTAAATGGCCTTATGAAAGCTATAATAGAAAATGATGTAAGTATTATATGTTTAAAATGTGTGTATTATTTTAAAAGTTTTTAGGTGATGTGAATCTTATTACATTAGACATAAGTATTACACAATGTTCATTTTGATATTTATAAACCCTATACAAATTAATGTTACCTATTCATATGGGCCTATTTAAGGTTTGATTCTTACATCTTTAATATTAAGAAAATTATGACAAAGAAGACATATATGATTAACCATATACCCATCAAACAAATGTGACTAGAAAAAAATATTATATTGATAAAAGATGTACAAAAATGGGTGGATGAAAAATTGCTAAAGGACCCAATGAAAAAAAAACTTCCCCATAACATATCACAGGACTAAAGTTCAAAATTGGGTACTCCAAAAAATAAAAGGCCTGAAAAAACCTAGCTAACTATATAAAGTGAAAACCTTAAACCGTATTACTATCTATAATCTCGTGTTTAGTTCGATAAGCAATTGTTGCATTTGCAGCCCTTGCTACATGATGAGCAGTGTAGAAATGGCGGCATTACATTTTAACCTGAACTACATTTACAACAAACTCTTCCTTTGTTGTTTCCTCAACCCTATAAACATCCAAAACCACCAAATTAAACCCTAACACGCCTTGGATGAAACAAAATTATAAAAAAACAATAAACATAGATTATTATTCTTTATTACCTTCCATGAATCATTTTAGATTCATGAAAATTCAACCCAGTTGTCAACTATTTTGTTTGATTTGTTTTACTGGACTCTTGATCCCAATTTTTTACATCCCATGCCTTTTTCAATTCTCGTGCATATACACAACGAATGGATCAAATGATCTCTTGTAAATCTTCATTTTTTTCCATTCGTGATGTTGCATCTCGAGCCACACTTCCCACGCCCCAGGCAGCCAGACTCAACACCTACAATAGTTGCTCCGAAGCTAATTTGACTAAAGCTGGTTTTGGGAATGGTGGAAATTGTTTTGCAATAATTACTAGCTTTACCCACTCCTTCTCTGCTTTGGCACGTGCGTGATTAGTAACCTTTTGATCATTCCGCCTTTGCACAACCTGAACATTTCCCAAGATGCGAGCATTCATTTTAGCATGGTTTTGATGTTGAGGACCTCCTGCAGAAGTTGAAGGCCTCCTAGGTTTGGCCTTTTCTGCCACCAAGCCATGCACCTCCTTCAAATGTTTAGTCAACAACCACTTGGCACAATATACGACAATGCAAGTGCTAACTTTGCACTTCTATTTCGACCCAACCTTTGTCCATTCTTTGTCCTTCCGAACCAAATTAGGCGGACAAGGAAATGCTAATGACTGAGAAACCTGGTTGGTTTCAAGTTCCAAACCTAAATAAAAAGATATCAAAAAGTAAATCATTACTTTGTAATTAAAAAAACCCTAACCCTAAACCTAAAACCTTGCACATGAAATGTTCAAAAACAAAATGCAGGTATTGCAAAACATAAAATCACACAATTAAATATAATTCCCACAAACTTTAACTACTTTCAGGTATTGCAATAAAAAAATTTTGACAAAAAAAATCCTGCACCTTCCATCAAATGATGGAAGGTGCGGATATAATTAAATGTAAAAGACTTGTATAATTTCTTTTATCTACATATAATTTAATATATGTAAATTTTAAAACAATCTAACTCATCATTTTTCAATCAAAATTTTCAATCTACATTACAAATTGTCATCCTTATTAACTTTAATCCACATAGATTGCTTACTACATCAATTTTCAATTTTCATTTCTGATGAAACAACATTTTGTTCTTCAAGTCTCAATTCTAATGGAGCAACATTTTGCTCAACAATTACTTCATGTCAAAAAACAACAATTTGCAATTGATTTGTTGGAACAACATTTTCCTCGGCAATCACCTGATCTAATGAAACAACATTTTGCTTATGAACTTCCAAATCATCATCATCACTTTTCTTCAATCTCCTTTTCCTAGCCATTATAACCTTCAACCTAAACAAAAAAGCCCACCACTTCATTGTTAATTGTTAATTCTAATGAACTAAACCATAAGGACCAACAAAAAAAAGAAAAAAAATCACCAAATGCCATTGCCTTCTTCACATCGTCACCACCACCATAGAAGAAGGCGATGACATTATTGCCGTCACCTTCTTCATAGCAAAACCAGCAAAAAGGCGCAGGTCGCCAATTTCTTGCAACAAAGCCATCAAAGAAGGTGACAGAAGTTGTCGTCTTCTTCTTTTTTGCTACAATGGAACCACAACAAAACAAAACCAGAAACAACTTTGCGCTGTAATAAAAAATTAGATAAATAAATAAAATAGAAACTTCCGTCGCTTTCTATTTTTTTAGTTTTTCCTCTTCGTTTTGGTACCATCGGCTTCTGAGCTCCAACAAAAAAAAAAGAAAAAGGAAGGCGACAATAGCGTTGCTGCCGTCGCCTTCTTTGTTGCGTTGCAACAAAACGAAAAAAAGAAGGTGACAGTAGCTTTATTGTCGTCACCTTCTACACTCCAAAACAAACCAAGAAAAAAAGGCATTGACAGCTGCCGTCGCCTTCTTCGTTGTGCTACAACAAAAATAAAAAGGCGATGGCAACGTTGCTGCATCAAAACGAAAACAGAAAGCGATGGCAATAAACTACCATTGCCTTCTACGATGTAAAAAAAATAAAAATTTAAAAGGCAACGACAACGTCGCCTTCTTTTTCTTACTATAACAAAACCAAAAAAAAGGTGACGGCAACAAAGCTGCTGTCGCCTTTTGCGCTCCAAAAAAAACCAAGAAAATAAGGTGATAGTAGCTTCTTTTTCTTGTTGCAACAAAACAAAAAAAAGAAGGTTTTTTTGCTGTGTTACAACAAAAAAAAGAAGAAAGAAGGTGAGGGAGCTTACCTTGAAGCTTGAAAGCTCTCGTGTTAGGGTCCCACGTTGCCTTTCGCTCGGCTCCCGCTCCAAATGGCTCCCGGCTCTAGCAATGGCGATCCGCTTCGTTTTCGCTCCAAACAGCACCCAGGCTTTGGCTCTGGTGATGGCGATCTACTCTACTCTAAATGGCTCCCAAGCTCTGGTGATGGGAGGTAGGAGGGGGGAGGTAGGAGAGAAAAATTTTGGGGCAAAGTAGAGGCGGGGAAAAAAAAAAAACTTTGGGTAAGGAAGATGTGGTTTTGGTTCATCCCCAAAACGGCTTCAACGGCCTCATCCTCAATCGATGCATTCGTGGCTGTTGGTTCACTCCAATCGTTTCTGGTGTATCGCTGCACATGTATGTTTGATTCAAAACCTGACCATAAACGTGATTTCAAGTGCAAGATAATTATGTAGTGGTAGCAGAAAAATTATGTGGATTCTCTAGTTCTATACTAGGGTTGTTCGGTTACGCATGCAACTTAACAATGTGAGATATTTGCAGAGGTAACAATAGTTAGTTTCTAACAACTCATCATGATTTTCATCAGCTTTGGTGGAAGCTCCAAATTGTGAATGCCCATCTACAAAATAAACACAAAGTAAGTGGAAACTACCATCAAGGATTAGACCACTCTTAGAATCATAATAGTATCTACAATTAGGGATTTAAGACAAGGATTCAAGCATATGAAAGGAATTAAATAATATTAAATTAATTCAAGAAATGAACTAATAACATGCATTCATTTCATGAATTAAACAAATTAGGAACCTCCATCAAGAATTACATTAGGATTTACTTCAAAAGTTGAACAAATTAGGAGCCTCCATCAAGAATTACTTCAGGAGTTGAACAAATCAGGAACCTCCATCTGGAAAAAAATCTTGATGGTTCCTTCCAACATCCATCCCAAAAAAATTAGAGGAACATATCCTCTAAGCAAAGGAGTTGGGTGGGAATGGTCTCCTAAAACTCATGACTAAGAATAAAAGACATGGAAGGGGGATGAGGGTATTTGCCTAAAGGCTGGAACTCATGACAAAAAGTTGAAAAAATGGTAGGAATCACATGTTGAATCCTAGGTCAGGATGTACATTTCTCCTTCAAGAAGTGGATTTCACATATGGTTCCTTCCAATTTGTGCCATAGTAGGACACTAGCTTGAAGAAAGTTAGAAGATTGCAACTATTTCCTCAAATTGGCACTATCAAATAACATTATGAAGTTAATGAATATGACCTAGGGAAAAATTGGTTGGATACTAACAACCCTAGGTAGGTAAAGAAATCCTAGGTAAGCATTGAAACCCTAGGTACCCACTAAGTGTGCCACCTATTTTACCTATCTAAATAGTTAACCTTTTACATTCCCTACCTAAGTACCTATGACACTCACCCACTTGGGTATCCAGTTAACTACATAATTGTGAGGTGAAAGTAAGAAGCTTCACTTTGCAACTACTAGGTTACTGAGTTGTTGTTCATCTGCTTGGGAGCTCACCTGTGGTTGACACACAAGTGAGTTCACTACCAGTTCCAAAATGGATAGTGCACTGGTGGGTTTAGGGGTTTAGGGTTATCTACCCATTGGATACCCGTGCACTATCCACACAATCTCAAGAAATTCAGCATGTGGCAAATTCAATTGATGAGAACCAATTCATGAAAACCGTCCGGGAACCTTAGAGGCCAAAATTGGTAAGGACAAAACCACCCATATCCTGCAAGCCCTGTTACCAAGAACCAGACTACTGAAAACTTTCTTAGAACTTGGGAAACATGCCAACCACGGATAAATCCCCTTTTTAAGATAAAGCTTCACTTTTGGGGGTAGCTACTAGTTACCAATGTTGGCGGGTATTTGAAACTTCACCAAACCCTCCTTAGCAGCAGCGTTTTTTTTCCCTTTTTACCTTGTGGCATAGGTGGCAACGGCAACCAAAGTGTGGATGTAGAAGTGGCAAAAATTGCACTTTTTTGGAAGACCAAAAATGGCTATAGCCATTATATTCAAAGTGGCTTTGGGCGATTTCTAAAAAAAGTTTAGTGCTCCTATTCACACCCATTATTTATACTTGCTATATATGTTCTAGCTAATACATTTCAAAAACTATTGTATTCTGTCTACTCAAATTGCTTAGGTCCTAATTATCTGTCGAAAAACATGACATGTAGAGTGCACAATAGCACCCATACCAAATCTAGCTACATCCAACACTTGCTACAACCATGGAAACCATGAACAAAAAAAGTATTAATAAACTTATTCATATCGACCAAATATAATAGCTATCATAACACTTGCCCAATTCTCAAATGTTGTTGCATAAGGAAATGTGTCCAATGTGAAAGAAAATTGTGCATACATAGGAACAACCAACTGCAAATGTGGATTTAAGTGATTTCACATCTTGCTTTTTAGAAATGAAATAAAATTGAAGCATTGTTCATCCTCAACAAATACCAAAGCATGCTTCATAGCAATCTCGGCTAATTTTAAATACTTTGGAAAGGTATGGGACAAGATGAAAAACATTGATCACATTCCACAAATAAGTCAAAGGATTCACAATTTGTGGATTCACCTTGTTAGCTACCAATGCCACCACTTCTACCATTGCCTGAGAAGTATTTGATGTCATGGTAAGTTTGAAAAGTCTTTGTTGTGCATCTAAATCCCAACTTGAAAGAACAACAAGTACCACTGAAGCAAATTTGCCATTTGTTTGAACTCTATATGTGTGTTCACTACCATAAAAGTCCATCGGCACCTCCAAATGCCAAGGAAATGTCATGTTTGCATTAGCTTGCAGCAAATATTAGGGATAAACAATTCGCATGGCATCTAATATTGTCTACTCAAAAATTGAACATCAAATTTTTCAATCAACCCAGTGGATGTCTTTGCCATTTCCAACCTCAATCCACACTCCAAATTTTTGCAAAATTAGATTTTTACTTAAATTTAAACCTTTATTCCCATATAGTCAATCCAAACAAAGTAAAAAAATGATTCTATAACTAATGGAATTCAAACAACCTTTGGCTTCACAACAAACCAAATTCATGATGAAGATTTTAAAGTTAGAACCTTACTTTTACATTTAGCTTTTACATTTAGGCAGCCTATGTCACTAGAAGTGCCACACTTGTTTTGAACATATGGCACCCCTATGTGCCTATATTTTCTCCTTGTTCAGTAGGAAAGCAAGGTGTTTTATGGAATCATTGTTATAGTTTGTGACCCACTTCATGTGAATTTGCTAATGGTCACATACCATCAACCCATTCCATGACCAAAACTCATCACCACTAAAAATTATGTTGCTAATTTGTACAACTAACCTTGGCACACCTTTACTGTTGTAATGAAATCGAACATAAAAACATTTTCACCTTTGCACAAACTTCAACAAAGAACCAATTGCTTCCATCAATGGAAGCACAACAAGTCCAAGGAGAATATGCATGTTTGTGAAAAGGTCCAATTGACTTGAACAAAAAATTCCATCAAGTTGAAAATTTTGAAAATTAAATAGATTGATGCAAACTAGATTCCAAACATTCTTAATTATAATAAATTTAGACTTATACAAAAGAAACAAACTCCATCAAATTTTGGAGTTGCAGATTCAAGTTCATGGCATTTGGAGTCTAAAGATCTATATAAACAAACACAAGAAATCAAAGCATATTCAACCTCAAACATCATCAAGTTCTGGACATGAGTTACAGTTTATTCATGCAATCAATGTCTCTTAGATGCCATAAGCTTTAGACAAGGTCTTATTTCAAATTGGAATTATGCAAATTATCTCAAAATGGAATTCATGCACAAATACAACATGCAAATAAGTAAGCCAAACAAGGCTAAAGCTTCTCATTCACCAACAACTTAAATTACCACAATTAAACTTAACAATCTAGATTAAATCAAACCACCTAAATAATCATGTTATAGAAATGAAATTTACAATTGCGCCATTCAATGAAGTTGCAAATCAATGGTTTTTGGAAAATAAACTAACTAAATGATAGAATGAGAAGAATTAATCAAATGAAATTTGAAATTATGCCCATTGCCATTGAAATTAACTTACATCAAGCTTAGGAAAAATGGTATTCCCATCAAAACAATCTAAAGAATTTACCTTTGTCTAACCTTAATACCTCTAATCACCAATGTTTTAAGAACCCAACAATAAAACTCCTTTGCAAAATTTGTCTTACAATTCAATCTAGTCCATTTAAACTCTTGAACAGAGCATAAGCTTCAATACTTTTCGAGCTACCTAATAAATTACATCATAACTTGATAACATAAAATTTTATAACTTGAATTTCTTGTTGCCCATTGCTCGCAATAAGACCAATTATCTAGCAACATTCCTCTCATGAATCCACTCATGAAACTTAGAAGAGAAAGAAGCAAAAAAACTAGAAAAAGAAAACAAAATGAAAAATCACATAATAAACCGGAAATAATGGAAATTTTAATTACATTTACCTTGGCCATTTGTGTAGAAATTTGATCAACTTGCATGATTACAAACAACGACTTGTACTCAGCCATGATCTTCTTCAATGGATCAAGCATGGACATCCAAAGTGTCTAAACAGTCTTGAGTATCTTGTTGCCCTTGGTTTCCATGGTAGTAATAAAATTTTGAAACTCCAAATGCCACTTTGGAAAATGTGAAAAATATGAATGCAAATTTCCATGAACACCTCCAATTCAGCAAACAAAGTCAAATTAGACAAGAATTGAACCGCAAGGTTAATCCAATGAGCCACACAATGGACACCCATTGAAAAGGGTGCCTAAGCATCCTTTATTTGCTTTGTGACACATGTTTCCCCCCTGAAAAACAAAAGTCCCATCTGCACCAAAGCATAACAATTTTTTCGCCACCTTTTCCCTTGTTAGCCCTCCACATTTCATCAATGCCACCATTATAACTTTAGTAAAATTATTGCTGCCCAACCCATCCACAACTCATTCCACTTGAAGTGCAATAGGAAGACTAAACCACATATGCATGAATACAAATCCACGAACGAGTATCTATGGTGGTAACTTCATCACACAAGATTGCTATGAACCTAGCAATTTGGATGGCCTTGACAATGACCTCTTGAACTTGGATATGCATGAATTTAGCAAAAGCCCAACCACTAGTGTTAGACCAATGCATTGAGGGGTTATTTGGGACATTCAAACATTTGAAGAGCTCATACAAGGACTCATACTCCAACTTTGGATGACTATGAGACAAAATATGAAACAAAGATTTCATTCAAACAATTTTTTGATTCCCTTCCCCTATAGGTCTATTCACTTGTGCCAAGATTAACTTCGAACTTCTCTACATATACAATTTGTAATTTTTCATGTGTGTATAGTCTTTCACAATGTATTCATGCCCTTTCTTGACTCGCAAATTAAACATACCCTATTGGGCAATGCAATGGCCTTGGTGTTTGGTCAATGTATTTCATTTATAGCCCATGATTTTTTACTTCCTTTTAGTCAAAGAACAAATTTTGTACATCATTAAATTAATTAATCCATCTTAAAATACAATGCCTTTTGCCCATGGCATTTTGGCTACCCATTCAATTCGGAACTTCCTAATGTTATCACATGATTTTTTTGCTATTCTTCCCTTAGTGGATTTTTCTTCTTACAAGGTGGGTCAGATTGAAAATTAGACATATTGATAACAGGAGGATATGGCTCATGGTCTTGAAAATCTTACAACCTAGTAGTAGTAGGAAAAAAAGAAAGAGCAAAAGGATTAAGAATAGTAGAAGAAAAAGGAATAATGGGATTAAGCATACTAACAGAACTAAGAGAAGAAATGGGATCAGAAACCAACAAAGGAAGGTCTTGATCATCAAAATCTAAACTTGAACAACCCCCAAGCCTTATGAAAGATGGTGGACTCCAAGCCCCTTTAAGATGCAATTTTGACCCACTTGAGATGGGTTAAATATGGTTGAATTTGAAATTAGCAACAAAGGATATGTAAGGCATGGGTTTTTGCCGGAATTGAAAAAAACACGTAACACTTTTGACATTGAAAAGTTTGGGTTTCAAATACACCAAACTTGAAAATTAGATAGACATAAACACAAATAGATTGAACAATTTTGAGAAGCACTTAAGAAGTGGACATACACAAACATCAAAACACAATTGAACCCCCTTCAAAGATTAATAGACACAAAAAAAAGATGACAACTAAGCCCCCCTGAGAGATCAACATATAAAGACAGAAAAATTTAATGACCTAGAAACATCAAAAGACACAAACACATTAACACAAATAACAAGCTTGAGAAATCAATAGACATTGACTAATTGACAATGAGCCCCTTTTGGAAAATGACAGACATAAACACAAACATAGAAAAGATACAATGATCGTTTAGATTGAAAAAAAAAATGTTCTAAAGTTCCAGAACTTAAACTTTTCAAACAAACATGATGTAACCTACAAGGTAGGTCTTGCACCCACTCATTTGACATTTGTGAATTGAAAAACTTGTTAGAAGACCATCCCCTACACAATCTCTACCACCATTGCCATTGTTGTTATTGCCTCCAACTTCCAAATTGTGCCTCCAATTAATCTTCAATATGCATGTTGGAGTAATTTCAACAAACTAGGTACACATTCAAAGCTAGAATGGTGCTTGTGATTAAACATCCCATTCATCCAACCTTTTTCCCTCTCTCATTAAGCTAAGCGATGAATCCCTATGTTCGCTAGTACAAATTTAGCGATTTGAATGTTGTAGTTCAACAAACAAACTAATAAAAAACTTGCACCTTAGAGTGCAAATTGAGGCACGCTCATGCAAAGTCTATGTTGCAGTTTGGCTCCCTAACCTAACACATGAAATGTAAAGATTAGGGTTTAGGTGATGAGCCAATTGGGACTATTGCAGAATTGACAATGGATGTGAGAATATGGAGTTCAATAATCGATGCAAACCAACGACATTTAGCCATTAACAAAGCCTTGATTGGTGAATTCCCCTTTGATTTGGTTGCTAAGGTCATCGCACAGCCTTATCGAAGGGCAAAATCTAACATTATTTCACCCAAAAAAAAAAAATTACTCCCAAGTTATCAATTTGGTTCATATGGTTGATAATCATGATTCTGAAGAAATCACACACCAATGTTGGGTGGTTCTGATTGGGTGACTTGGTTTTCAATCCAATTTTCACATGAAAAATCAATTGTTCTCATTTTGGGTGAAAATTGAGCTAAAAATTGGTTTTAAGGTTTTCACCCATGTGAAAACTGATTAGCAAAACTGGAATTGGAATTTTTTTTAAAAAAGGAATTCAATAGGTTTTCACATGAAAACCCAAATCTAGTTCTCAAGGTTAGGGAGATATGTTGAAATTAGGTTTAGGATTATAAGTTTTAAGGTTAAGGGCAACACCTCCACCAAGGGAGACCATGAAAAGAGAAGAATATAAAAGCCAAGAAGTTTTTTTGTTTGATTAACGTGTGTTTTTTGTGTTTTTGTTCATTGTGTTTTGTTTTTCTTTTTTTTTTTAAATTTTGCATTTGCTCCTTGCCATCACTGTTGTTGTTGTTTGTTATGCTATGTCATTCCACGCCTTACATTGCAATTATTTGGCATGGTACATTGTTCCTTGCTTTGCATTAATGTTGCTTGGTGTGGTGTGTCACCCTCACCTTACACTCCTACTACTTGTTGTGGTGTGTCATCTTTCACCTTGCACTGCTATTACTTGTTGTGATGCATTACTTGTGCCTTAAGTTGTCATTATTGCTTGTTGTGGTTTGTCATCCTTTGCTTTGCACTACTATTTTTGTGGTTTTTCACTCTTCGCTTTGCGCTAATGCTGCTTGTTGTGGTGCGTTGTCCCTCGCCTTGTGTTGTTACTGTTTGTTATGGTGTGTCATCCCTCACTCTACACTATTGCTTATTATGGTTTGTCACCTTTGCTTTGCGCTACTATTACTTTTGACTATGGTATGTCATCCCTCACCTTGCCCTACTACTGCTTGTTGTGGTGCGTCACCCTCGCCTTATGCTATTGTTGATCATTGTGGTTTGTCATTCCTCACCTTGCGTTAAAACTAGCGCTTGTTTATTAAAATGATGTACTTCCCCCCCTTTCTCACCATGTGCAGGTTTTGGAGCTTGGAGCATGAACCTTGAAGTGTCTTGTGTCATTTTAGAAAAATAAAATAGTTTTTAAAAAAAAAATCATTCAAAAGATTTGTTGTTTTGTTTTGAATTTGCACTTTTTTCTTTGTTGATGTTTTTGGCTTTTCTTAACTTAATTTTTTCATCAACCTTTGATTATTTTCTTTCATTTTTTGGTTGCAAGATTATATTTTTTCTAAACTCAACTCAACAATTTTCACACAGAGTAATAAAGTAAGCTGTTATGTATTATGTTCCTTGGATATTGAATGCAGTTTATCATTGTTTCAAAGCTTTATTGTTAATGGGTAGTAGTGATCATAGCATTAATGTTTGGCAGGTCACTCAACCTCTTTGACCAGAAGCCAACCTTGCATCTACTTCTATATATGCACCTCTGAAGAACATTCAGCTGCCAAGAATTGTGTAGGATATGGGTTTAGGATCCTAGATAATCTTCATTTGAGAGATGGGTGATTTGGTTTTCTCAAAGGGTTAGCTACTATGTTTCTTTTGCACCCTTGCTACTTTGTTTCTCCATTTGCATCCTTGTGTACATGTAGGCAATCCCTTGGAGAGCATTCTTCAAAAACCGAGCAGTGTGGGCCATGGTTTATGCTCATTTTTGTGGAAATTGGGGTCATTACACTTTGCTTTCTTGGCTTCCTACATATTTATGGTGAGCTTCACCATCCCTTCCCATGTTGATCGCATATCAAAAAATGATGCATTTTGGTCTTTTCTATTTCTAATATTTTTGCAAATATTTTATTCACCCATGATAGTGTTTGGAAGATTTTCTACCACTGCTGCTTACTTGGATTACTATAATAGTTTCCGGCCAATTCTTCCTCCTGTTACACTCACATTTGCTTTCAGCTGGCTCTTAGAGATCTCACTTTTCAGTTTTTTCTTCACTTAAAGCATTATGATTGTACTCTAAATGCCCTGTTGCTTGGACTTATAGTGAGGAGCTCCATCTTGACCTCACACATGCAGCCTTTGTGAGTTTTTTTTTGGCAATCAAAATAAAGGCATTTTTTATTATTTTAATGGGTTATACCATCTTTTTCCACCTTGTATAAAATCTATTCTGGTTGTGCATGACAATTGGGGCACACAAGAGCTTAGTTTTAGAATGCAAGCAACACAAAATGTTTGCAAAATCTGAATTTAGTGGTGGAATTTTAAGTGGTTTTAGGCATTTTGAATCGAGTGTTTGTAGCTAGATTATCTAGGAGCAGGACCTACTCTTGTCTTGCAATTTTTAGAATGGATTCATATTTCTAATGAATATTATGTTTTGATCATTCAATGAAAGAACAGGTATCATTACTTCCACCCTTGGCATCGGTTGTGGTGGCAACCATTACAGCACCCCTTGTTGATCACTTCATCTCTCGTGGTATGGACATCACCCTGGTATGTTCACAAACTCAAACTCAAGACCACATGTTTTCTGAACTTTTGTGTATATAAATCGATGTTGGTCACGTGGCCCTTTTTTTTGAAGTCTTTTGGATGGGTTTCATTTTGGGTGAATTGGGCCAGGCACAGAAAGTGTGCCAGTCAATTGCTTTTCTAGCCCTAGCAGCATGCATGACCATTGCATCTGCAACACCCAATATCAATCCTTGGGTAGATGTAGCAATTCTCACAGCTGGCATTGGTCTCTCTAGCTTTGCACTTGCAGGTCTTGTAATTTCCTCTCTTTGGTTCCTCTCCCAGGTTCTGTTGATCTTCAAATTCTCCTTTGATTTCTCTGCATAAAT
>Ga0116231_10009381_pt1 | contig 16564 bp, 9 predicted proteins | sample S1TSphgellanicum_2_FD_89695 | JGI IMG/M metagenome (GOLD analysis project Ga0116231, IMG submission 89695) | Host-associated microbial communities from peat moss isolated from Minnesota, USA - S1T2_Fd - Sphagnum magellanicum MG | ecosystem: Host-associated > Plants > Peat moss > Unclassified...
TCATTTCAATATTATTCATGGTATTCAAATTTTATTTTGTTCTTATTTTTGTTTCATAGATCGTAATTTGTATAATTTTTTGGTATTTCAAAAAATTATTCAAATATCATGTGAGAGTTATATGTACAAAGGGTGGGAAGGAGCAAATGTTAAAGCACATTATGAGTTTAATAATGATCCAATAAAAAATGTGTTTTCAACGTAAAATAAAAATGGAGGTTGACTATAAAATCGAAAATATTAAAATTTCTCAACTTACAAATTAGTTCCATCCCCCAAAGCTCTTAACAAATGTAAGAGCAATCCAATAATGAAATAGGGTCATTTGTTCAAAATTTATTGGAATATTGAGCAAGTGCATTATTCCCATGCCTTTGAACAGTCATGTTGGTCAATGCCATTGGAAATTGACCAAGCCCAACAACCATTTTGTCTTTCTCTTGGAACCTTGGTAATGAATCTTGCAATGATCCATTTTATTATGAATGATGCACAAGAACTCCTCCTTTGATTGAATGGATTTTGCTTTCCAACTAGGAAAAAATTACTTATTTGCTTATTGGTGTTTCTTATGCCTTTTGAGTTTCAATTTGTGTTCCTTGTCATTAACATTGTTTTTTCCAACTTTAGAATTCATTTTTTTCGAAGACTCTTAAACTATGCATTTGGAAAAAGTTGAACCTTTGTTTCAAACATCTACATTGAGATGACATTTACTTTCAATCAACTCATAACATATTAAGAGATTTGATCAATATTTTAGTTCTTTATTAATTTACAATCACACACATATGATAATGAAAATTGTTAGAACTAATTTTATGCATCATCTCATATTTACATAATTGTTAATCAACATGAAAAGTTTACATATGTGTGAAATTTGGCATACATCATTGTTCCATTCTCGAATACTTTTTCATGTGTTTGGAATTAGAAGGTGAATGTTTTGTCAACCATATCTAATTCTTTTCATTTCATGTAGCATTATATCAATGCAATGTTCAATTAGTGATTGAACATTGGATTCCACTTCCTTAGTTGCATAATGTTGTTTCTTCATCCCAACGTTGCCTTGTGGCTTATGTCTATAACCATGTTATCTTTCTTGCTTTCTAGGACATGTAAATAAATTGTGCCAACCCAATGATAGTGTACTAAAAATTTCATGAATATCATTTCCTTGTATTTTAATGAACTTTCATTTATTATTATTATTCTTTCATGCAACATGTTTGGAACATCTAAGATATAGGATATTTTATTTCCAAATAACAAGTCCCAAAATTAATGTTTGATGATAGATGTTTTATTATAAGGAAAGTGTTAGTTCTAGTTGATAGAACAACATATGTGTCACAACCCTAACCTTGGGTTCGCGACTAAGTGTGAAGTCCAAAGGCCCATGAAGGTGAGAGTGTGTTTAGGTGTGAAACCCACTCTCACAAATGGGGAAGAATGCAAAGGATGAAGCCCAATGACTCCCAAGTGCACTCCCATTTTGGGAATTTCACTCATATGAGAGTTCCAAATGTTTAAGACCTTGGTTGGAAAGGCAAACAAGCACCAAATTGGGCCCCCAAGACACCATTAGAAAGGTCTTGAAACGTAGATGCTTCAAATCCCCTCTCATTGTTCATTTAAACTTGATTGACATGAGTTATGATCAAAAGAAGGGGAGCAAATCAAATTGGAAATTTAACTCTTGACCACAAATCCTTTGAAAGTAGGGGCCAAATGAGGTCCAATTGGAGCATGCTATACAATGTTGGAAAGATATTTTCAAGGGCTATAAGATATTGCCATTGCATTTTCAACACAAACTTGATTTGAGAGATATATGAGTGTCCAAAGTTTTGGGACACAAAAAGTCCCAGTTTTGGGACTCTCACTTGAGAATCCTAGGGAAAAGTGATATTTGGATGTAGTCTCCGCGGAGAGGCACAAAGTATATTATAGGGAAGGGAGTGGTGCCTCTTCCCAAGGGTTGTGGGTTGTGTGAAGCTTGTGCTTGAAATCATCCCTATTAAGTCCAATATACCACTTCCATTCAACTTACACTAACTGGCCTACTTTTTGGTTGTGCAAATTGATATCATTTTGAACTCCTACTTGTGAATTCAGACTAGTCCCATCTCGGAGCTCTAACACACCTTCCTACCCTTGAAATGTTACGAATTAGGGAGCGTGCCCTAACTTTCTTCTTCTTTCGTTATTTTTGGTTTAAGACCCACCTTTAGGTCTCTTAAGGAATTTGGGGGTGCATCAATATGCATGTGTTCACATTATAGTCGATTCATCATACACATGTTTTTCAATCTTTGAAACAAAATTATCCACATTTAAATATTTATGTGTTATTTTAACAATCGTGTATTAATTTTTTTTCCTTGCACCAATTGTTTTTCCTCATCATCTTCCAACATGTGATATTCATCATAGGAAAAAAACAATGACCAAAGATAACATCCATCAAAATTTGTTGGAATCCATGGTCATATATCCAAATGGACATAATTTGTGATTTATGATTTGGCAATTCCATATATTATTACTTTGACATGATTTTCATTAAGATTGTCATCAAAAACAAGTTCCCTAAGGCCACATGCAATCATCCACCCTTTAACAATTATAATTCCATTTATTCAAAACGTCACATTTCCTTCCACACCACTACCTCCTTCTAATTCCAAGAACCTTGGCATCATTTAGGTGACTTTTTAACCTATGCAAATGGAATAATTTAATTTGCTAATTAAGTGTAGTTAACTTTTAATTGATTCCTAATTAAATCCTAATTAACTTTCAATAAATTTCAATTAATTCATAATTGACTTTTAGTTATGAAGGTTTTCAAAAAGTTTCTTTACGTGATGCACACATAAAAGCCTCCTTGAAAGCTTATATGAGCTAGGTCCCCAAAGGAGTATAAATAAAAGTAAAACCCTTCATTTCCTTAAGTCTATTCAACATTAATTTTAAACACGATCTTACACCATAGCCTTGTCACGTTCTTTTCATGTTCATGTTTGCATATGTTAACATAATAAATATCCATTTTCATGTTGGTCTTATGCATTTCATGTTTTTATTTTTAGTTCTTATGTTTTTATTTTGAAATCACATAATCTTGTCTTATTCCTTGTTTAAAAGTTACACTTAAACATTTCCTTTCGTTTTTGTTTTTATGGATCTTCGTGTCCTTGACAGTAAATGATCACGAACTTGTCCAACTTTTTGTGGAAAATGGAATTCATGAGGGTCGTGAACATCAATGGAACATTACACAACCTAGATGGCATCACCAAAAACTCATAAAAACCATACTTGGTCCTCATTGCTATTTTTTCCACATCCTCATTTGTGATGATGATTTGATAGTACCCCAATTTGAGATCAATTTGGCTAAAATATTTTGCCCCGTTAAGTTGATCCAATATATCGTTAATGTGGGGTAGAAGATAACTGTTCTTTATTGTTATTTTATTCAATGCACAATAGTCATTACAAATTTTCAACTTGCCATCCTTTTTATCAATAAACAAAATAGGTGCCCCATAGGGTGACTTGCTTTGCCAAATATACCTTCGACGAAAGAAGTCGTTTAATTGTCTTTTAAAATGTTTCAATTCCTTTCGATTTAACCTATAGGGTGTTTTGGACAATGGGGCCAGTTTTCAAAAAATTAAATTCCTCCACAAAACAACTTAACACCTAACATTATATTAAGTGAGGGTCTAGCTATGCTTTGTGCCAATTACACTGTAATGGGGTTTGCCACTAATGTGGTTTTAATTGTAAGTCGTTCCATTGCTTGTGAAATTGGGAACGAATTTGTCACCTTTAAATTTAAGAGACAACCCACAATTTCATGATTTATATTACAATTCAATTTTAATAAGTTGGAGGTTTCGCATTCATGAGTTTTTATTTTGGCCATGAAACCCCATGGAGAAACAACTTACCTTCGGCAATGTAATCATTTACTTGAAGTGGTTTGGGGCAATGTAATTTTTGGCCAAATGTCCATTGTGTCACAATTAAAACATTTGACCTTGGATAGGTCCTAGTTCACCTTCTTGATTAATGATTCCTTGCCCACCAACTTTACCTTGTCACTTGGACACCTAGGTTTCCCTTGGCCCCATTTGTGTTTGTTGTGGCCTTTATTTTCACTGTTTGGGCCAATTGAGTTCTTTTGGGTGATTCTGCTTTTGGTTTCATCCTTGGGATGTGCATGGGCTTCATCCTCCATGCACTCCACCATCTTTAAATGGTTTACAATCTAATAGCCTAAATACATAGGAAGTATGAATGTTTAATTATTAATATGTTTGATGAAAGATGTGTAAAATAATATAGTCAACAATAAAATTATCCAAAAAAAAATCCTAGTAGGATCCAAATTTGTAGTCTTTAAAAAGCCCATAGTTTCCAAAAATTTTGTTCCCAAGTCCTTTTAATTGCCCTTATGAAACCTTGCAAACCTTTAATGAGATATATTATCCATTGAGAAAAACACCTTTGGATAAACAAATTCAATATATGTCAATTTACAACTCATTTCCACATCCATTTTTTCATCTCATAAATTTTAATATATTAAATAAATGATGCAAACCAAAAAAAATTTGGGCGAAATCTCACCAAATTTTAACCTGAAAAATATGATTTCAACCTATATAAAGGATTTTCCATGGAAAAAATGGCCTAAATTCACTAGATTTCAAGGAAATTCTTTTCTAGATTTGCAAATTTTTATGATAAGTTCTAGCAAGTAGCCAAGAATATAAAAGAATCCTTCTTCTTTTTTTCCTACTTTCAAAGTTTCATATCTAGTCTATAGCCAAATCTAGCTAAATCATCTTATGGATGATCGCCACTTAAACTACATCACAAAATTTATGGATCATGTTCATGTACAAATTATGCTTAGAATGATTTTTTTAATTCATTATTCCCAAGTTTTTTTATATCATTTTAAACTATTGAAAATTATTGTAATAATACCTATCATGTTTCAACAAACATTCAAATTTGTTTACAAAGCATGCTCAATAATTGTGTTACAAATATTGCTTATAATTCCCCAAACTTGTAGCTCCTACTTTGGGAAATCTTCAAACCACCTTTCTTTTTTTGAATATATAATCCTCTAGTAGTTTACCTTTAAATTAAAGCCTCTATAGTGGACCTTTTAGGAAATACATACAATGCACATCATATTTAAATATTCATTTTATATTTAAAGTTATCATAAACATTTTAATGTTAATGCAAATTTTTTTACACCAATTTACACATTTAAAGATGCTGAACACAATCTCCCATTAGTTGAAATCAAAGGACAAAATTTACAAGTGGAAATATTCCACGTTTATGTTTATTTATAAATCAGGTTCATTACCTTTTGCAAATGATTTTTAAAAAATCTAAAATCATAAGGATATGGATGTAGTCAAAATTATCAAAATTTGTGTTCTTGTATATTAATCCCACTCTATCATGTTCTATGATTTTTTAAAACTTATGTTTGTATGTAAAGAAACAAATAAAAAAAAATTATACACTTTTCTTTTTCTTTTTTTTGTAGCAATAACCAACAAAAGAAATGCACCTTTTACATTTTCCAAATTTTACATAGCATATATAGAGCAAGTTTTGAATGAAAATTTTACAAATTCAAATTTAAGACAATTTTACATCATTGAATGTTGCTTCAAAATCAAAATTATATTTTATCCATAATATCATGAACTACATATGTCATAACAAACAACAAAAATGATTAAATCCATTTACAATTAAAATTTTGTCACTTGAAATAACATCACACCTATTAATTTACATAATATGCCAAGAGCAAATTTAGTATTTGTATGATTGAAAGACAATCTACATTTGAACATAAAATATTAGTATTTCCCTCTGAACATATTCATGTTATTTTACAAACATGTCAAGAATTAATTTATGAAAATTCTTCTTAAACTTATTGGTTTCATGTATAGTTCCCAAAACCTATAATCATTAGATCTTCTACTAGTTTACCTTCAATTTAAAACCTCCATAGTGGACTTTCTAAGAAATGTTATATTTGGACATATAACATATGCAATCATTTTAGTCTCACATGTATATAAACGCACATATGTCAATGTATAATTTGTTATACATAAAATCTATATATAGAAGTGCTAGCATCTATCTTGTTCTTTAATTTTAAAGAACTTAATTTGTAAGTGGAAGTGTTTTAAGATTAAAATAATTTGTAAATATAGTTCAGTGCCTTTTGTGAATGACCAAAAAAAATGTAATTATGTGATTGTATAAAAAGGTTAGATGTGGGAAAGGTCAAATCATGAATGATCATTACTAAATACATGACTATTAAAATCATAGTCAAATAATTGAATAAATAGACCAAGGATATTTTTTTCCTTGAAAGCCTAACAACAACATTTTGGAACTTTAGGTAAATTGAATTTTTCAAGGAATATTTCACCCCAAATCGTTAAGATGGTTGATATATTTGGCTCATATACTAATTTTATCCAATGTCTTTCCAAAAACGTTGACATGATCTTTGACACATGGCATTTGCATGTAATTAAGATAAGGCTCAATTGACTTATTGGATTTTCTCATTATTATCTTAAAAATTGTGAAAACTTTGCTTTTCAAAGTAACCTTTTTTTTAAAGATTTTGTAATTTCGAATGGGTGGCTCTTAGGAATACAATTGTAGTGCATAACATTGCGAACATTGTATTGTAGATTTTATGGCTAACTTTGTTTTTAATAAATAGAAATATGGTTATGTGCAATAAAAAAATTCATTACAAGTTGGCGAGATATGGAAATTGTCACTAACAAAAATTGGCAAAATGTACAAAGCATAATCTAAATATGGCTATGGACCTTATATACTATATAATTTTATCACAATGCATTATGTAGGATGGAACTATCTATGTGTTGAAATCTCTCAAACATGCATAAAAAGGGCCTCTTTCATTGTCGGGTGATTGTTCACAACATGATTTAGAATTTAGGACTTAAGAGTTAAACACACTACACAAACATACACAATGGACATACAATGTACATATGACACATAAGCTCAAATTCAAAATTGGAGTATAATACATAATAAAACGTAATGGACAATGGATAGATATTAGACATTCATTTCAAATAGGAAACAGTCAAATATATAAACACAAACCTTCAAAATTTCTTGAACCTCAATTGAACATCAAGACTTAAACTCAAATTAAGATTCAAAATTCCAAACCTAGACTTAAATAAGTTTAGAAATATGATGCTTGAACTAGACTCAAACAAATAGACCTTCAAACAAACTCAAAGAAAGTCAAACACATATTTAGAAATAAACATACCATCTCAAGAAGATTCAAACATACATAAACTCTTTAACTCACATAGACTCAGAAAGACACAAAATTAGACATATATCATTACTTGAACATATACATATTCAAACAGACACAAAGACAAAATCAAATAGTCTTAGTAAGACTCAAATAAACAAACCTTCAATGGTGCACTATTGTAAGGTAGCAACATCTTCAACTTCTAAGTCAAACCTAACTTTATAATTTCTTTAGAAAAAAATCACCCAGCTTTGGCCAAAATCTTTCATCATCGAAATGGCCCTAAACCATTTTCATTACATTTTAATTCAAACCTCGCATAGGTTTTTGCTCCTTCTAATCATCAAAACATGTGTCATATGGTAAGATGTTCAAAGTCTGTAAAGTTTAATAATACATACCAACAACCATGTGTAGGTGTTCATTGAGATCGTTTCTCAATTTTGATTTCATGAAAAAAAGGTGGAAAAGGTTCGTTCATCTTCCACTAAACCTAAAACTTGCATTACTGCAATCTTTGTTTGTTTGAAAAACTTAGGGAATGAATGTCGTAAAATGCAGGAAGCTTCCAAAATGTGCTAAAGTCAAGTTAAAGGATTAACATGGAACGGAACCTCCATGGCAATAACAACATTAGATTTCATAGTGATTTACACAAGTGTAAATCTAGAATAGTTGTGGATTAATTGGATGGACAAACCCTAGTTACTTCCAAGGGAGTATTTGCCTTTGAGATTTTAACAATTTTTAACGCCATTCAAGGCAATAAAGGGATTTGATCAACATTAAATGGCGGCTGAAATTTTCCTTAGCATCAATATGAAACCAATACTAGAAATAAAATATCCCCATGGCATTGATGAGATGAAATGTTGGAAATTTTGTGGTTGATTTTCAAACCAAATATCCAAATACACCTACAAGATATAACCAAATATTCAATTGTAATGGTTTAAGTTTATAGTTTGAAAACATAAATAGAAACATATAAACCTACAAAATCCAAATACATAAATACATGCTCAAAATATGCAAACTAGAGGAATCATGGTTGGAAATTACAAACTTGAACAAAATGCCTTTGTGTTCTCTATGAAATTGCCAAAGATCTTTCAAGTCACTTGGGCCTTCTTGCCATTGACATATAAACATGTACCCAAAATGTGTAACTTAATGGTTCAAAATAAAAGTATTCAACCTCTACGGTGTTGAGGTCTAGTGAAATTGCCCTCCATTTTAGATGTACAATGTTGTGATTGTAAGCACCCAAATCTTGGAACTCTTTGAAATGTTAAACACATACTTTGTTTATAGTGATAATATAATTGCCCTTGGCAAATCTTGATGGCTGCAATAAAGTCACATACAAACACATTATTTCTTTTGTGCAAATTTGATTAGAACATGGATTGTTTCCAACATGGGAACAAAAAAGAAAGGGAAATTAGTAAGTTGACATCATAAAACAACTCAAAATTATGTTTGGCAATTGTGATAAATGTTTTCAACCATTTTTGCCACAAATGGCATGTACATGGACATCACTCGTTTAGTTAGATTGAACATGTTGATCCAACGTGTTTTTATATTTAACAAAATCTTGTTCCCTTTTGCTTTCATTAAATCTACCAACTTCAAAAACTCAATGTGCCTTTTTGATTTGTGAGAAAAGAAGAAGTAAGAAGACTAGAACATGTCTTCTATATGTTTCACAATGAGGATTTTAAACAAAATTTGCACATCTAAGTTAGTGCAATGTGCCATCTAATGTATGCCTTCCAAATGGGAACATACCTATTTTGAATTTGGCAAGTGACACTATTACACACCCCTTGGAAAACATTCACACCATCAACTCCAAAAGAGATCAATTTTCCAATAACATCTGTATAAAAATACCCCATGTTTTTTTAAAACACCCATGACAACCTTAGTTAGATTATCTGAACCCCTTACTTCAATAACCTACTCTGAAGAAATTAATACATGCATATGGCACCAATTTACAACAAAAATATAACAATGGATGGAAACCCACAATTGGTTGTTAATCATGATAACCTCATCACAAGATAAGGCAAGATACTTCAAACCTATGATGACCTTTTTCACCTTCTTAATGACCTACTGGTGCATGCATTTAGTCATAACCCACCCTACAAAATCACTCCAATGCTTTCTGGGCATCATTGGGAGATTCAAAAAAAGAAAACAAAGGTTTCAAAGCTTCAAATTCTAGCATTGGTTGGCCTTGCTATAGTAAGTGAAGTTTGGTGGCAAGTTGTTTTTTTTTCCATGTTCCCCTTTAACCTTTCTCTAAATTTATTCAGCAATTAATATGCGATTATGTTCATAATAAACCAACCAACTCTTTGCATGATTTCATTTCTTATTGTAGTACCATTCTCTTTTCTTCTTGCCCAAATGAAATATGTTTCAAATAGCGTTTGTTTTTCTAGCATATTTTTCAAGAATGTTAGCCTTTGACCTTAAAAGCACATCCTTGCACTTCACAAAATAACATACCATGCATTTCACCTAATTATTTTTTCCAAAAAAAAAATTTGACATCTTTGCCCAAGGGAATTGAGTACCCCAAGCCTTTCTACATTTGTGTGAAATGTCATGATTTTTTTTTTGTCTTTTTTGGTAGGGGTACATTTCCTTCTTTGTTTGGAACAACAAAAATCCATGACAAATTTGGCACAATGGCAACAAAAGGGGGCACTCCATTAGGACAAACCAGCTTAACAAAAGGATTGCTACCAATTGAATTAAAATAGGAAGTGACCTTGCTTTTGCTAAAACTTGCTTCAAAAGATGGGGGTGGTCATAAAGGGAGGGATCACTAGAGAAAATGAGTCATTAGCATTTCAACTAGATTTGAAAAACTATGGTAGAACATTATCTACCTTTTGTTTTTGCTCTAGCGCCCTAATGTTCATTGTATATTATTAACTTCTCACAAAATGCATGTAAAGTTGTCAATAATACAATGTTTAATGGCTCATTGCTTAACATTTGCCACTTAGCCTTCAAGATTTCATGAATTGAAACAAGGGGGAGGACTAGGTCTCAAGTTTTTTCAAATCAAAACAACACAAAACATGGAAGACAAAGTTTTTAGGCTTTCATAGATTGGAATAACGGAGAGGATCTTTTCATTATCTCAGGCTTTCACAATTGGAACAACACAAAAGATTTGATTAGGGTTTAAGGTTTAGGCTCTCAAGCTTTCACAAATTGCAACAAGGAGGACCTTTTCACTACCTTAAGTTTTCACAAATTGGAACAACACATACTCATAGAATTTGACTAGGCTTTCACGAATCACAACAAAGGGGAGGATGTTTCTCACTACCTTGGGCTATATCACATATTGAAACAACACAAATTCACAAAACTTGACCAAGTTTTCACAAATCGCAACAAGGGGGGAGGATATTTTCACTACATCAAACTTTCATAAATTGGAACAACACATATTCACATAATTCAATTGGGCTCTCATGCTTTCATGAATTGTAACAAGGGGATGAGTTGAAGATCTTTTCAAGTTCTTGATGAATTTGAACAACACAGATTTGATTCTTGAGATGACCTTCATGTTAGTGACTATACAAACTTAGATTCTAAAGGTGTTCACCTTGCGAAAATCACAATAGAAAAACAACAATGTACATTGTAAATCAAAACAACATAAAAATTCAAGAATCCAAAATCCATACTTGTTTCAATGTTAAATTTCTACAAAACTTTAGACTCCATATATTTCCGACTTTTGATCCATCAATCGATGATGAAAAATCCATGCCCCACTACTTCTATTATTGATTCTCCACAATGAAAAACTATGAGTTAAATGATAAAACTTTAACTTACTTCAACAACCATTAATAAGGATTCATCATTACATTACAACTTAGTATTTACAAGCCTTATTTTGTTGCAACTCAAGCTCATAGCACTCATTGCTCGATTTGGTGCAAGTTTGCTTGTAATGAGCACATGGAATGGTAATGAAGTTTAAAAGACGATTATCATTGATTTTTTTTTGAACGATTAACCTACATCCAATGGACAATAATGTTGCACAATGATGATCAATGTTACACAAAAGAGGAAACATTATGTAATAGGGATTAATCATTATTTAACAAGGTGTTTATTGGTAATTGAACTGATCAACAATGACATAATGTGGTGGTATTCTCTTTTAATTCCCAGATTTTTCGTTAATGAAATTCGTGGTTTTTTTTTTAATTTTGGAATTTGGTTATATTTTGCCAATAGAAAAAAGGTTACTTTGAAGAGGCAATTGTGTTAGTGCCTAAGGGCCCAAGCACTTGGTATAGCCCTTGGTAGGAGTCTTTACTAGATTTGAGCCTACATTCGAGTCCACCTTGCATTTACACATTATTTACATTATACATTAAAGTTATTTGTAAAATCATCCTTTGCTTTTGCCCCTATCCCCTTTTTAGTGGTATCCAAAAAATAAGGAAAAATTATTAAATATGGGTATGAAATGTTAAAACTCAACATTTAATGCATAAGGTTTGAGAATAATTATAGTAGTTGTATTGGTAAGTGCAGTGAAAATATATGTAGTAGTTGTGGAGGTGCTCAAGAAAAAGGAAAGACATGATGAAACTTGGTTTACCACCAAAATTAATGGAAAAACTAGTTTGGGTCCCAATTATTCCCTTTTGTAAAATTTTCATTCCCAATTAGACATTTGATGCCTTGTTATGTTAAAACTGGCCATTCTTGCCCCTTCATTGCTTAACTTTATAAATAATTATATTATTTTATAAGTTGGTGTAACCTTGCAAAACTTTGTTTATAGACACATCATAGATTTGGAAAATGTACAATGGAATAGGCAAAAGGAGAAATTACAGGACATCAAGTTAGCTCGAACTAAATGTCGAAATATTTTCATGTCAAAAATTGACCACCTGTAATAAGTTGGTTATATTTCTCCATGTCAAAAACTAATTGTTTGCAATAGGTTAGCCATGGGGATGGGAGGTGTGTCTTGAAGCGGTGAAGTCGAGAAATATCTAGGCCTACGGCTATTGCCTGATTTAAGATGGAAAATGCTTGCATCCTTTGCAATGTGATTGAATTTTTTTACGAAGAAAAAAAAACCAAAATAGAAATATGAATGTTTTTTGGTCTTATCAAGCTCCAAATGGCATTGGCACAATTGTGTAAAAACACATTAGTTTGTTTGTGTAGACATCCAAATACTTCAATTACTGAAGGGAGGAATTGATTGATGGGGTGTTGGTCACAATAGCTCCATTTTTTGGCTTGAACCGCATCGGATGCGGTAAATCCTTGTGTTGTGCAAGATTGAGGAAGTAAACTTGTTCGCATTGGGTCGACAATGACAATGTCGACTATGATGCGAATACCATATTTGGTGAACACAATGTCAACTTGTTGATGAAAGGAGTTGAATGTGGTTGAAAAAAATGTAAGTAGTTATTCTTGTCCCATGTGGAAGGCCGCATCCCGTGTAATGGTAGCGAAGGTGTCATGAATTGCATCATGGGTTCCCATGCGTTCATTGCCATGAACACAACATAAGAGGTGGATACCAATAGGGTCAATGGGATGTGTGCACACATATCAAGGGATGCTTGCAATTAAAGGATGGGGTAGTCCAAGTTGTGTTTGGAGTGTTATGGAAAAAACTAAGGGAAATAATCGAAAGGTTGGAAAGACTGGCCGAATTGTAAACTAAACACTTACTTTTGGGCTAGAACATGATAAAATTCAAACATGATGGGCCTTAGATATCTTGTCAGAAAACATGCTAGAAAAGGTGTGATGGTGCAAACTTTCTGAAACGGAATTTTTAAGTGAACCATTTGTTGCCCAATGAGTTATTCAAATAAAGGAAGACACTCGCGAGCTAGGGGTGGTTAAAAATCACATGCCGCCTTGAGGTGTTGCTAGAAAGGGAAGGTGTCGTTATTGACTCATGTTAAGGTTTTAAAAAGGGAGGGACATTTATCAACCATAAACCTAGTAGTTGTGATTGAAGTTACAAAGGTTTAACTCCCTAAATAAGTTGTTGGGGCAATAATGATTAACAATATGAGCCCGATGCCACCAAAGGATATTGGGAGAGAAGCTTGTTTACGAGCTAGAAGTCCTTTTGGGCTATCAAAGGATCCTGGACCCAAGAGGTTCCCAAACACTTGAAGGAGGGAGAATCAAAATAAATAAAGAACTTTATGAAGGTGGAGGAGGGAGGTGTGCACTGTAAGAAATATGATGGTTATTACACAAAGTAATGAGTTAGAATTCCAAATGTTACCTAAACATCACCCATTTTAGGGAGAAGGTCCACATGCCAAACATCCTTTTAACAAAACATTTTCAATGATGAAATGCCCAATGGAACCCCAAGACTCTAATTGTATCTGATGGGGTGTTGAAGTTAGGTGGCATATGAAAGGGTGATCGTGTTACACATTTTTGAGGTTGGATAGAAAGACCTATCACATGGAGTGTCATTTGCAATGGATGGAAAAAGATAAGAAGGTAAATAATTAGATGTAGAATGTAAAGCCCTAAAATAAGCTAAAATAAATAATGTCCCTCCTAAAGGATTACCTTGATGGGTTCCCATGGCAGATGGGATGACTATGACATTGCTTTCACGATTATGGTGATTATAAAATAGGGGAAACCCAAATGCATAGGATGCATGAACAAAGGGGATGAATTGTATGATGTTTCCACATGCTGCATGAAGTTCTTGAAATATGACCCTTCTTAAAATTAAATTAAAGGCATTTGTCACTTCTAATTAGAAAACAACCTAGTCGACATGAAGGTTCAAGGTGCATTTAATGCTATGGATTATTGTTTCACAACCGCCTTTAGTTATGATTTTGAATTGGTGTGGGAAAAAATGTGTAGCAAATGCATCGTGGAATTGAAGGCATAAAACGTAGCTTGTGAATCCATACAATGATTCCCCCATTGCAATGGTATGAACTCCACCTAAAGGCTTAGTTATGGCTAAGAGGCAAAGCCATTCCATGAACATGTGCAATTTGAGGTGGAATGTGACTTTGTGTAATATGAAAACAAAGTTGAAACAATTGAAGGAATCCATTTGCTAAGTCGTTTAGGAGAAAACAATCCCAAAGGTGTTCACAAACCATCCTGGAAGGACCACTTGTCGATAAATGTAGCATGTGTTGGAATGCCAATTTGGGGGAATTAGAAGAAAGCTCGAGGTTCTAGTCTAACTTGTAATCTTCCAAAAAAAGTGGGAGGTAACCATTTGAATCAGAATGTAATGCAATGAAAGTTGAAGTGGTGTCAAAAGACCTAGGTGTAAGGGAAAATGGTGCCAAAATGTGAGTTGTTCTAGAGTATTCCTTTGTAAGTCCAATAACTAAATTATGGAGAAGGCATTTATGAGTTGGTGGATCATGTTGGGGAGGAGGCATTAAACTCGAACTTGTCGCCAAAGCTTGAGCTTGTAAAAATAACTCTTATCACTTATTAAAAAATGCTTAAATTAGACTTGCGTTACCTTATGTTTTGTTGCCCTACCACAAGGGGGCAAAGTGAAACACCATTGGGGTAACAAGAATAACAAGTGTCAAATTGTCACATTAGAGGTGTCCTATGTTTGCTTATCCAATGGAAAACGAAATGCCATTTGTACATCATGCCATAAGTCGGTAGGGATGTGGTTGTATAATCGAAGATGACAAAATTTTAAATGAAAGGACTTGAGAACATCTAATAACACAACCCAAATCCAAGATAATGTATGCAAGGTGGGAGCAAAGGAAGGTATTGAACCATGATGGCCATAGGGGTTTGAATTAGATGAATTGGGTGCTTGACAAAAACAATGATGACAAATTAACCCTTGATTGATAAATTGACGCCCATAGGTGGGGCAAAAAACTTTAGGTGGAAAGTGTGAATGTGTTGAGGAGATGGGGGTAAGTTGAGGGGTATGATCATGGGGAATTGTAGGGGTCAATAGAATGGAAGGGGGGAAAAGATCCCACCTATGGATGATCAAAGGGGTTTGGGAAAGAATAAGGTTGGGGTGTCACATTCACATGAAGGGTGGGGGGTTGGTAAGGGGAATTAGTAGATGGTGTATGATTTGTTAGAATGTGAGGGGGAACTAGTGGGTGGTTCATGGTTTGTGTGGGACATGGGGTGGAAAATAGGTTTCTGATGGTCCATGAGGAAAGAATCTTACTAAGAGCACATGCTTCACTATCTAAAAATTGTTTATTATTATAATGCAATCTTAAATTTACAAGGCCAACCACACAAGATTAATAAAACAAAAGGGAAATATAGGAAACTTCCTAGGGGTCCCAGGCTAGGGCATTATGCGAAAGCCAAACTCTAATTTCATTATAGGCTTAAGTGTTATAATCACTATTCTATTTAGTTCAACATGACTAAGAAAATATAATACCAAATTTATAGATGTTTCACTCCTTGTTCCTAGTCCTGTAGGATTTGAAACAAGTAATGCCACATAAAAGTTTCCTAAAAAACAATTGTAATGGATTAGTTACCCTCTTCACAAGGATCTCAATCCATTTCAAAAACTATGTACAACAAAGTTTCAAATTATATCTAATTTTGAAATGAAAAGCTTGATGCGTCTTCACACGCTTGTAGTAGGACACACCATGACGCTTTTGCCTAGATGGTTGGTTGGGTGGCTTCATGAAATATGTATTTTATGTTGCATTGATCTTTACTTGCATTATAAGAAACCTCTAATACCAAATGTTAATGTTCTTGGTGACTTTCCCCTGTTGCCTAGTTCCCACAATCCACCTATGTCACAAACCATATACAAGAGGAAACAAAAAACATTTCAAAAAAACCCCTAAATCAACCCTTTAGTGGATTGGTTACCCAGACAGAGTGGCCTTTGAAGGAAAACGCAGTCTACTTCGGTGGCCTTCATTTTTCTTTTCTTTTTTTGGGTTGGATGCACATTTCCGACCCTCTCCAAACCCTAAAACTGCGCTTCCCGATTCTTCTCCCGGTGCGATCCTCTACGTTGCGTTCCTTCTGCGGCCTCTCCTTTCTTTCTTTCTTTCTTCTGGGGTTCAACCAATCTGTCGCAGGATTCTTCTGTCTCGA